>Ga0210059_1010642_pt1 | contig 14169 bp, 12 predicted proteins | sample Ectturendosymbi2_FD_188042 | JGI IMG/M metagenome (GOLD analysis project Ga0210059, IMG submission 188042) | Ecteinascidia turbinata endosymbiont from Florida, USA - Sample 2 (SPAdes) (version 2) | ecosystem: Host-associated > Tunicates > Ascidians > Unclassified | place: Key West, Florida... | reverse complement strand
ACACCAGGTTAGCCATTGTGTCACGACCTTTGATGCCGTGCTAAGAAACAACTTGTATCGATTTTTTATACGATGCACATCTTCATCCAACTTTTTTATTCGATCGCTTCAAATGTCTGATGCTTTTCACAAATCTTTATTTTTCCTCAATTATTCAACACTCCTGTATGGAGACCAAATGCAGTAGTTGTCCGTGAATTGTTTCGGAGTTTGCCTCTCATCAGTATTGCTTTTGTGTAGCAAAAATATGTGGACACTGTGTACACACCAAGCATGAAAAGTTAGAAGTGCTGGGAAAGTGCCTTGCTCCTCTCAAGGCTGGACACGTACTAACACCGGTTGTGTAATGCCCTACTGTATGGTTATCCATTTTCTGTGCTTTTGCGAATGACGATACAGCTGTGGTGAGGATAATTAGCTTTGCTCCTCCCAGTGTTGGTCATATGCAAACACCGTTTCTGTAATGTGCGCTGATGTATAGCTAACCACTTTTTGTGCTCTTGTGTCTGTGATATGGACCATGAGTCCGCAATAAAATATCATTATTATTATTATTAGATTATTATTACCACCAGTCAGAAACTTTCTGTTTTGATCAGTTCACAGTTGAGAATCAAATTGATACCAGAATAAAAGTACGGTGATTCGAAGGCAGACTATCTGCAGAGAGTCCCTTATTCGAAATGTGCGTTATTGGAAGAGAGCATGATTAACGTAGCAAGTGTTTTCAAGGTTCTGCAAAGCTGTGGTGCAGGTATGGCTTACCGGAAAGTTTTACGTCACAAGATTATTCGTCAAGCGCAATGTCTTCATGTCACAAAGCTTGCACTGTGGTTCGCACAAGTTCATAGCGTTCAAAATAACATCTCAAAGTCCACGATGCACAGATCAGTTTGCATAACTGCATCACTTTTAGGAATAAAACTTTAACAAACTCCAATAAATTCATCCATGTTGTGACACTGCGTCACAACATCTGCTCGCCAATTAGGCGGAATTTTTATTTTAGCAAAGTTTCAAGATCTAACAAGGAAATGTTTTGCTGCTGTTTTCTCCATTTTACCGTTCTGCTAATGTTCTGTTTCACTTGTTTCCACGCAAACCAGTGAACCATGTAATGAATCAACCAAAGCAACAAACACTTTCATTTAAAGTCCGTCACTGTCGCCGAGGTTTAGGCAGAACTGTCGCCAGAAAGGTTTTCAGCAGAGGGCTTTGCGTTTCTGCGGAGGGCTTTGCGTTTGTGAGGTGTGGCTTGACATTCTAAAAATTGACAAAAACTCCACTGATTATAGTGTTTTATGTTTCAGTTTGGGGGGGGTTGGAGCTTGGTTTGGGGGGCTAAGCCCACCAAAACTCCCACGTGGCGACGGGACTGGGTTTAGGTTTATGACAGGTGTTATCAAACATTCTCTGGCCATGTACCCCTTCAGCATTTCGATAGATGAGTATGTAGGCTGCCCCTAACATGTCTTATTACAAAAAGACTGTGGAAAATAACATGATTGTATTTACCAGTAAGCAATAAACATACAATGATTTTGAAAATAATATTCACTGATGTATCTATAAATATTTCGAAATGAATAATGTATAAACTAAACATATTTTTCCCTTCTATTGCTAACCTCAAATGTGTGTACCCCTTCAGATAGGCAAATGCACCCCTTCAAGCCTAGGGGTACATGTACCCCAGTTTGGGAACCCCTAGTTTAGGATTAGGTTAGGGTTTAAGGTTTGCATTGAGTATGTTACTAGCAAGTGTAGTGCAGCCTAGCACACACTTGTCGTGTGTTGGTGTAACGTTACAGGTGGCGGACGAATAAGTTTTCAAAAGTTCTCTGGCGGACCTATAGCCATTAAGACTACATGGTTTGATTGTCTAAAGGACAATGAACTGAAAACTTAATTGTTATTACTTTCCTTTTGTGGTTACAGTATATTACGGGCCACAGACTTGTCCAAGCCAGAAAATAAGTTGTGGTTTAGCATAGACGGGCCGGGCAGTTTCTTGTTAGCTCTGGGTGGGCCGGGCTGCAAAAGTGCTGGCCCGTGCCATCTCTAATTAGTAGGTCAGGGCTGTAGCAGAGATAAGCAGACTGTCATATTTTTCGATCCAGATCCAGTCCTGATTTTTTAAAACTCAATCCAAGTCCAAACACAGTCCAAAAATTTTTTCAAATATAAAGACCAAGTCCAAAATATTTGGAAAATGCAGGCTCTTCACAACAAAAATGCCGCATTTTTTTCTATTGACTAAGTCCAAATCTAGTCCGGGTCGTAAATTTTGATGCGTTTTACAGTACCGATCCAGTCCAAATTCAACAAAATTTGCAATAATCCGGATCCAGTCCAATCCATGTCTAGTCAATTGCACATACCTAGGTTGCAGCACCTGACAGTGAAGTAAGTAACAGTGTAGGACCATGGCGGACCTGTCTTTTATTGTAAGAAAAGCTGAGAGAAGGGATTGCGCAAGTATTCTGGATATGATAAAAGAACTTGCAGCATTCGAAAAAATGGCTGATCATAATCACATGACTCGTGAAGTATTGGAAAGAGATGGCTTTGATAAAGAACCGCCATACTATCATTGTCTGGTTGCAGAAACTGAGAAAGGTGAAGTAATAGCTTATGCTTTATACGTCTACCAGTACTCTACATGGAATGGACGGATAGTCTACTTGGAAGATATCTGTGTTCGCCAAACTCACCAACATAAAGGCGTAGGAACAGCTCTGATGAAAGAACTATGCAAAATTTCCATAGAAACTGGCTGCAGCTTAATGCGGCTAAGCTGCTTGGCGTGGAATAAAAACGCTCTGCAATTATATGAAAATTTAGGTTTTAAGGACTTGACTGTTGAAGAAAATTGGAAATACTTGCACTGCAACTTGCAAGTAATGAAACACAAGTTTAATGATAAGTGAGCAGATAATCATAATGTTTAGCATTTATGATTTAACTACAGTAGATTAGGCAAGCAGCATTGCCGGCTTGTTGGTGGAGGGTGGTTCAATAAATTTTGCGCACTGTAGTGTAGCAATGCTGCATTGCTTATTATTTTAATATTTCATTTTACAATATAAGAATATTTACCCAAGTGGTTTGTATGGCCACAGAAACGATTGACAATCATCTTAGTTTTAAGGCTGTGTCTATTTTGCCGCCAAGGTGCCAGCAGCAACAGGCTTTGCAGAAATCAAGTAAACACAAAAGATAAAACCTAAAGTTAGCGCTAAGACTAACTCTTAACCTTAACGCTAATCCCTAACACTAACCCTTAAGCCTAATGCTAACCCCTAACGCTAACCCCTATCAAACGGTAACTGTAACGCAAACACTAACCGAAGCCTAAACCTAACACCTAAGGGAGAAGTTTGGAAAATTGTCACCAATGTGAGAGTCGAACCAGAAAGCAATGGCATACCAGACTTGAAGCATAACCACTACGCTACGAGCAGCACACCAATTGCATGGCCATGACAAACTGAGCTTTTTATTCAAATTGCGTTATGCCATGAGACCAAATGCTCAACTGACGGCACAATAGCTCCAGCCGATCAGTTGCCGCCAGAATGTTGGCGGTAAAATAAGCACTACCTAGTTTTAACAGTTTGTGAATTTGTTAGACATGTTTCTAATCCAATTATTACCCTTTCAGTTAATGAATAAATTGTTGCGATGTGATTATTTTAGCTAGGCATTGACTCAAATTATTCGTTTCAAGGTCACTACTATAGTAAGATTGTTTAAATGAAACATCCATTATGTTTATAACTGAAGGACTGAAATTGATATTCTGTCTTCGTAGCTGACCTGTCCAGACACCATAGCAATATGCTGTGCAGTGCCAGCATTTTTAGGTGTGACATGTAATACAAGGCAACCACAAATGAAAAATCAGGTGTGATTGCTGGCAACTGCAAACAATGGGGCCATGGTGTGTGGACTGACTAATGGTGCCTGGTGATGGAATAAGAATAACCTGCTCCATTGGCTTGGGAAATTTCCCAAAGCAAGCACAATGGAAGACAGAAAATAATTTCTGAATTATCCCACAAGCTGCATATAAAATTGATGTCCACCTTTTTAGTCATCATCTTTGCTTCATGGAAAAACATTGTGTCAGCGAGACCTTCGTGCACTTACTGCTTAAACAGGCTAGTGATCATGTAACACGAAGTTTCCAAATTATATACGTGATTATTCAAGATCTAGCCTGACTTGTTGATATAGGTCACTTTTGTTATTTTTTATAATGTTTAAATTTTAGTAATGATGCAGCTTGCTACTTCTCAAATAATGTTTATTTATTCAGTCATGCTACACATTGTTATAATTTATCATCTTAGTCCACTTGTCCAATCCAACATGAAATTATAATTTCATTATTTATAATTGATTAATTATAATTGGGAGCATTCCATATTTTTGAACAGGATGTTGTGCCAAGGTGTAAGGCAATATCAAGATTGTTATGAAAATATTGAAATGTATTTTCAGCTGCAATATAAAATGTCTTCATGGGAAGATACTGTAACACTAGTTGATGTTTGGTTTTTGCCATCTATGCATTTGCTTTTATTTATGTTACATTTTGCTGTGTCAGTTATTGGCTCTTTTGCAGTGCTAAGTCAATATCAAAAATGTTTGCTTTTATTTCCATGCTTGTTGTAAGTAAAACTCTGCATTGTTTCTCTGCACAACATTTGCAAGTTGACACAAAACATGTATGCATATTTGTGATCAATCCTAGAGACAAACTTTTGTGCATATGCAATGGACTGTGGAAAAACAAATCATTCGTAAAGTAAAACAGATCTTGCATTATTACATGTTAGGGTCACTGTTTTTACGTAAAATAGTTGATACTAAGTAATAAAGATTAAAATACATGGTGTATGCGGTGCCAGTATTTTATCACAGCAATTGATAGCTTTTATTTCAGTACCAATGACTCTTATTGCAACATGCTTATGATGATGCTGTTGCACTGATGGTGGTAATGATTGTTACTAAAAGGTTTATGGCAGCTTCCCTCAAAACCAACATAATCTAAGGGTCACAATTGTTGATTTAAAATGTTGTTGCTTTCATATTAACATGAGGTAAAATTGAAGAAATCCTGTTAAAATGATAAAATTTTGATGAAAATTATCAATTTTAATTTTAAAAATTTCTTAATTTCCAGACAAGATAAAAGTTAGTTTTTGCAAAATATCCGATTAAAGCATGCTTACACATTTGTCTAAATTCTAAAAGTGAAGATTGTTATCTTTTTCAGTTGGTGATAGATCTTTGTAAATATCAAAATTGGTAATATTATAAGCTCATTGATCCAATATGTTTTATGACTACAAATCTTGGTGCATTTCTAAGTTTAATAAAAGCTTGAACTGTGATAGCTAGGACTGTAACACTTTTAATTCTCTGTGGTTATGCCAGGATCAAGTACAATGTGTAAAACTAAGCATGAAAGTTTTTTGCTGTGTTCATTTGAACATATTTCATAAGTTGTTAGGCTTTAAAAATTAACAAAAATTTTAAGTAGGCTGAGTAAGTTTTTCAGAAGACCAACAATGAATTTATAGGTTTGGATGGTAACACCTGTCAATTGCAATTCAATCTGCAATGATTTTGTTTTGACATGTGAAATAGCAGTTGCAAAGTTAGTGTTGGGCTAACTTTAAACTGTTTGAAATCATCTGCTGCACTTTGTAGTAGTTCTTGCAGCACACACTGTAATGTTTTGTGTGAATAAATCAAGCAGTGCTTTGTGTGGAAAGAATAGTGCATGCACTTGTTGCATTGCCTACACCAGTGGTGGGCAACCTCTGGCACGTGTGCCGAACTTGGCACGCGAGCACTTCTATCCGGCACGTGAGCGAGGCCTCGGAAACGAGATCCTCCCCCCTTCAGATGAAAAAGTTAATAACTTACAAGGCGCAGTATTATCTGATGAACCTTGGTGTCCGTTTCTTCATTTTAGTTTGTGAATCATCTGTTATTTAATTTAACCCTTATTTGCTTTTGATATGGCTACAAACAGAGCTGTATCAGCTGCACTCAATACCCCCAATTAGGGGGGCCACGCTGCCACAGGGGCCCAAAATTCAGACCCCTCACCACTTATCCACCTAAAGAAAGCTTCAACCCCCCTAAAGTAAAATCAGTGAAGTTGGGGGACCCTTTCAAATTTTGGTTAGCGCGCAGAAGAATCTTGTCATTTAGCTGATTTCGGCACGCAAACTGAACAAGATTGCCCGCCCCTGACCTATACCGATGAGGGGAAAAGTTGCTGTTCTTGTGAAACATCTTATACCTTGTGGACACAGGCAATATAACCAAAGTTCAGGTAAGGGTTCGCACCCCTGGATTTTGAAATTTGATATTTTACTATTAACTTTCAATAAGATAAATATTTTTCTCTTAGTTTCAAGTTGGTGAAGTGAAATTACATCACTGTTGCCCCCATGCAAAAATGCGTTTAGCCAACACATGGGAAAAAATCCACTATTGCCCCCTTGCTTTTTGTTTACCATATGAGATTCTTTATGGCCTAGGATTTCCTTTTTGTTTTTTGGCAGTTTTAGCAAGTGTTTGAAAGTTTCAGCAACCACAAATACCTCACTAGTGCAAGTAATTGTATTGGTTTTTGCGACGAAATGATGGTTCACAGGCAATATATCATATAGCATTGCATAGAATCAGGGGTGTAGTGGGGTGGGAACGATGTTCCCACACCTTTTTGCACTAGTAACGTTACTTGAAGATTTAAATTTTTCATTTCATCTTCTACGAGTAGCGCCTGGAGCAGAATAAATGACAAGTTATCTCGTGGATAGCTCCATAGCACTGAAGTGAAACAGGAAGATCCGGTGTGGAAATTCTTGTAGGCGAATCTGTCTTCCTTCATGTTTGGTGTGGGAAAAGCGTTCCCACACCTCATTTTTTAGCAATACATCCCTGCATAGAATATAGGCGAATGCAGAAGCTATAGTGTTGCGATCGGAAAGCCCGAGCGGCAAGTGCGCAAAGCTTCACCTTGTGGCAGCAAGCAACAATAGAGATCACATGCCATGATCACTCTTCGCGTACGCTATTGTTACGTTCACATCGTTAGTATCACCAGAGATTACACGCCACGATCACTCTATTATTGCTTGTTCGCGCCACATATTTATGGGTGTTATTCTTGGCACACATCCCGTTCGTGGTGAATCGCAAATTCAACAAAACGCCAGCGGAGAGGTTGCAACAACAGCATAGTTTGAAAGTAAAGTTATACACAAGCAATGACCATTCGCTGGTTCCTTCGTTGCAAAAGGATTGGTGAAAAACCATGAGGTCATCTACTCCAGGGCTTCTCAAACTATGAGTCGCAAACCCATTTGGGGTCGTGAAACAAATTGGCTTGAAAAATCAGATGTATAAGTTTTTGCAAAATATGCAATATACTTCAAAGAAAGCCTGCAGTGAATCTGTTACTACTGCATTTTTAGAGGCAACACCATTTTTCATTGTGTCAGTTGTTCACCAGGGTGTGCTTGAGACAGAGGTCTCAAGTTGCTCTGAGGACTTACAAAGTAACCGCAGGGCCGCATTGTGATGCTAACGCAATAGTGGTAGTACCTGAACTTTATTAGAAACACCTTTTGCATCTTTTTTCCTGCGAACGGCATCATGAGTTATAGGCAAATCATTTCTAGCGGTCTCGACGTTCGTTTGAAGGAACTTGTTCACTTTCTGGCACTGGTGAATCAACTATATAACTAAGTTTTGCTTATTTCAATTTTCCCTAAAAGCAACGCATACCACACAAATTGGCCCTGCAGGCCACATGCTTGAGACCTTGGCTTGAGCTATCAAATGATAATAATCAACCAAGCACAACAAGCTTTGCATTGTTACATCATTACGGGTTTAATCAGGCCCGTAGCTAGGGGAGAGTTTCCCCCCCTGGGAAAATGTGTTGGACATAGTTTTAAAAATTTGTGGCCCCTCTTAGCAGACTTTTCGCCCCCTTGGTGTCCCAAGCTGGTTGCGGGCCTGGTTTTAACGTTCTGACGAATATTGCCTTGTTGCATTTATTCCGACACGAAGACATACTTGTCTTCAGGACTCTAGGTCTATTCTAGAGATTAGAGCAGGGTTGCTAAGTCTAAACAGCCTTTCACGCTAGAAAAATTGCGAAATTCCGCTTGATTAAGAACATTTGCATAGGCTGCTAGACCAATTATCCGTTAGAATCTAGCGGATTTACGTCGCCAGACCAATTATTTTGCAGCAAGACAGGAATGAAATCCACTAAATTGGCAACGCTGGATTAGACCCCTCGCCCTCCCCCTCATTACGCCCCTGCCCGCACTGTTTCGAAACCTACACCTGTCACTCTGCCCTTAACTACGGGGGGATTCGGGAACAATGTCCTCCAAAATTCTTTTTGTGCCCAAGAAAATTTGTTTTAAACATACAATGAAAACAAAAATCTTGCCCCCTTAAAAATGTTTTTTGCCACCCCAAACCTTAAAACCCAGCTACGGGCCTGCCTGGCACTGTGTAGGTTATCTGAAAACCACTAAAACTCATGCAGTATGTTCGCTAGCGGCAATATATTCAGTGGCTCATTTCAAAGCCAACAGAAGCTCTTAGAAAACGCTGTGAAGTAACGACGTGAAACCTTCAGTCCACCTTTCACACTTCTTTCTCGGCGTCAAGAGCACTGTTGGAAAAAAGTAGGCTATGTCGTTCACCGATGAACTCTAAATTTGCTCTTCACGACATCGCTATCCATACTAAACACTCGTCCATTAGCAGCGCTGCTTGCCATCACGCAGGGCATACTTCTTGCAAGATTACTGAGATCTGGAAACTCCAATTAGTGGTCTCGTCACCACCGTAGAACATCTCTATACCCTGTACCACAAGCTCGCATAGCTTTGCGGGCTCCCGCCCCGCAAATGCGGGTAATAGCCTAGGCCTAATTGATGAGGTACAAAATCAATTATTACTTGAGCCAGTGACGGTTTGGCGGATTCAGACCAAGCGGTTGGGGACGCCAAAAAGTCTACTTGTTTAAGTACACACGGTTGTTTGCGACAGTCGTTGGAAAACACACAGAAGTGGTTATCTTTTTTAGGCCAAGAAATTGGTTATTTCGCTAGTCGAGCATTAAGCGATATTTCAGGGAATAACCATAGTTTAAAAGCGTTTTATATCATTAATTCAAAAGACGTTTGAAGCGGGGCGTAAAAGGTGGGCCTCGTTTTTCACAAGCTACACGTACTGTCCATAGGTGGCAGAACCGGGGGGGGCGCATGGGCCTAGGCCCCACACTTATTTCTGGCGGGGCCTTGCCCCCTCCACTTTTCAATTTTGAATTTTGCCTATTTGGTTTAAGTAACACAATTGGTATTGGGTCCATTGTTGAAGTAAATCGTTTAATGAAAAAATTGTTAAATTTGGCAGTATTTTGTCAATTATTATTTGTAATTTGGCAGGATTTCGCAATTGTTTGGCAGAATACACCGTGCACAGTCTGTCACCCTACTATGGCTTGCTTACCGCATGGTGTTGTTGAACAGTGTTGCCAGGTGGTGTAATGCAACAAAATATTTTACAAAAATGGTGTAATTTTACATGCTTATTATGTGCATGGGCGGCGGAAGGAATTTTTCAGGAGGGGCCACTGGTGGATTTTTCCAAAAGTTTTTCTAAGGGGGGCCAAGAGTGGTAAAATTTGGTTTTTACCACTCGAAACTTAAAAAAGACCTTTTTTGCTGAAATTGTCAAATTCCGACACCATGCTTGTGTGTAGCATAGGAAAAAATTCCTGCCACACCAATGTAGAGACGGCGTTCTAGACTGGAAGCCATTTGTAGCAGTCGAAGGAGATAGAAGTATTTGTAGGCGACGATGGTGGTCGCTCAAGGAGTCTAGTGTTGATAATAATCCTTGTTCACACTGAGACTGAATTTCACATCTTTATTTCTTGTCGACTCGGATGATTTCAAACAGAACATGGAAGCAGAAAACTTGAGACAACTCAAATGAAAATGATATTGGCTCTAACGCTTATTCAACATCTCTCTACGTCGTACATTATCACCGCGAGAGTCGAAGTTCGTAATTGTGTGTCTTAAAGGACGCATCGTGCCAACGCACAAAAAGTGCATTCGATTGAGTGTGATTTGCGCTGCAATTCCAGACATTAAGCTGTGGGCAGAAACCAAAGTCCGCTGCACCATTAAAGATTGGTGTAATTTCAATCGTTTTAACACCATTCTAAATGGTGAAATTTTGCTGAATCTCATACGCAAAACAAAATGTTTGACAGATAAATTTCAATCGTGTTTTTGTTTCTGCATTAGCAACACTAAATATATAGCTACATTTTATTTCTGCAGTGGCAACACAATTGGCATCCTTACTGACAACGTGCTAGTTGCTACATGTAATTTGTCTTGTCTTTGCATTCCGGTGCCAAATGCAGTTGTGGAATGACTTCAGTCATGTTACTTCTGTGTTCAAGATGTGGAAAAGTTGTGATTTTGAATGTGTTTAAGACAGGTTCAATGCTGTGTCATTTTTGCCTGTTTAAAGCTGTGTTTTTAACAGCCCAGTGGTGACTCCGGTACACGGGCTGCTTGGGCTTAACCTGAGTCTTCGATTACGATTTGTATCGGAGAACGCGAGCTTGCTTGCTTTGTATATTTGTGCCACCACTCACGGTCCCACTTCACTAAGTTCTTAACTCGGGCCCTTTTCTTTGGACCTAATCACTGTTCATATATTTTCGTTCCATGTCTGGCCTTTCGCGTTCATTTTTCCGGTGGGGATGACCTGAATAAAACAACTTGGTTCGTAATAAGCGTTCTTTCGACTTCGCTCGCGCTTTACTCGGCCTCATTCATTAGAACCCGAGCTGCCCTTTGCAATTAAGTATTTTTGAAACATAATTCACATCCGACTGAATGTTTTTTGAAGCAGTGGATTTGTATAGAACAGGGGTTCTCAACCTTTTCAAGCATGTGGCCCAACAGAGGGTCCGTGGCCCACCGACTGTACAACTTCTCCAACGCGCCAACTGTCGCCCATGTACAAAGCATCAGATATAAAAACAACTAAAACCATTTTACAACGCAACGTGCGCTACAATCAATGCGTTGGAGAAAGCTAAGCCTGTTAGCTCAGAAGCAGCCCGCGTTGAGAAACCCTGGGTTAAAGGTTCGTCTTGCAAAACGTATTCAATTTCAATAATACAAGGCCGTGGCCTATCAAAAATTCTTCCGTGGCCCGCCAGTGGGCCATGGCCCACACGTTGAGAAATCCTGGTATAGAACATTGGATTCTAAGTCCAATCCAGTGGAGAGTCCCCGTTTCGAGAATAATTTCAAACGAACGATAAATTGTCCAGCAACTCGGGCTAATATGAATGATCCTAGTAAGCAAAGGACTAACTGGCGTTATCATTACTCAGTGACGTACTTTTCTCAACAATGGAAAAATCATTATGAGAACATCTCATTTATTGTTACTTAACTAACGTCACAGAACAACGGCAATGCCAGCTAGAATGAAAGCAAATGGAAATTTCTGTGACGCAGGGGTCGAACGGCTTTATTCAGTCAAAATAAATCGTATGATGAACCCGAGTGACGCTGTTGACCTGGGTTACCCCTGCAACAGCCAATTTGAATTTCAGGTGGTTCACTGGTACTTTTTCTTGTTGGTTTCATTTTGTCTAACTAAAACAATGTAATATAGACCATCGTATGGTGTATAGATAAAGACGTCATATGTTATGTCTGTGACGTCACAGTTGCCAATTCAAACCACAAATTTTTCTGTAGTTGTCTTAACGTGCACTTGTGCCCCCCAACTTTGAAAAACGTTCCACCACCCATGGTACTGTCCCAAACAATCTCTCATATATTTACAACAAAACGTATTTAACAGGCCTACCCTAGAAAAAACATGTTGCACGCAAGTGTTTGACACTGTTTTGGCTATCTGTACATCCGAGAAAACGATTTCTTAAATATATTCCAGACCTGGTTAGAGGTGAAATGATGCTTCTTACACTTGGAAAATGGCACGTGATTACAGAGGCGGATCCAGCCAGTAAGTGTAGGGGGGAGATTTCAGTAATATTTGGCAGTCAAAACTCATTACGGATTCACAACTGCAAGAGATATTAAGTATACTTCACGACACTGCTGTGACAAAATAACGGACGGCAAAATGGCTTTACGTCGTGAATGCTGTTTTCGGAATTGTGCAAAATCATGGTGAAAAAAAGTACTTATTCTTAGGTTTTAGGGGAGCCATCGCCGCCCCCTTCCCCAGATCAGCACCTGCCTGATTAGATAGGCTAACCTCTGTGTTTCTTCGGTGCCCCGGCGTTCGTTGTCTTTGAAGAGTAGGCTACGTCTGGCCATGGGCGCAATTTTGTTGTAAAATGTGGGGTACAGCTTGGTGTGAAACCAATATAGTCATCGGGTCGATGCAGAAGTGACGTTTCTTATATACAGATTCCCATTCTTATTTCTAGAGGTGTTTTGAAAGCAACACTAATCACGCTTTGTTTTGTCCTTGCAGATGATTTACATGTTAATATACTTAAATTTGTTGCTGGACACGGTACTGTAGCTCAGCCTACTTCCATTAATATCGTATTTGGATGTAAACAAGCACAGCAATATTGTAGAACACATCATTTGTATTTTATCAGAGCTGTCAGTTGGAGTGCGCAAAATGTTGAATCGCATTGGTCGCACGTGCATCTCACTCTTCCAGTAGAACACTTCAGTTTTCATGCATTTTATAAATGTTACAGCCAGTGACGTGCAGAGGTCTGGTGATGCCCGGGGCGACTGCTTGATTGTATGCCCCCTACCAAAATCTATAATTAAGCATTGGCGTATGGTGGTCATTGTTACTGGTATATGCTGTTTGTGACGTCACAATATGACGTCGTATTCACGTTTGCAAACCAACGCTATGGCGAAGTTTGTTGACGCATCATGCGTATTATTCTACACGCACTCTCCTCACTCGTTGTTGTACAATGTGTCACTGTAAAGAACATAAATTATCAGCGCTCCAAGTTAGGAGACCGTAGCACAACAGCATTCAACGCTAATACAGAGCAGTTCATAACTGCAAAAATATCCAGCAACACGTTAAAACAGGGGAGTAGAACACAGTCAGTGCTACATCAACGCAGTTCACAACTACGAAAGCGTTAAGGTTGCGCATTAAAGCAGTGGAGTAAAACACACTCAAAACTACAACAGGGCAGTTTACAACTGCAAAAATATAAGCCTACGCGAATGTCTCGTCGAATAGCAGTCGAACAGAGAAGGTATGCGTCTGGGATGGCGGACACCCAGGGTTTACAGCAGGGTGTCAAACTTAAATTGCTCCTAAGGCCATATGAGGACTTATATAGTAACACGACGACCATATTATGACGCTGAAGCAATAATGGCGGAACCTGAACTTCATAACTTACTAGAAACAGCTTTCACATCTTATTTTCTGCGAAAGGTATCATAGGTTTAAGGCAAATAATTTCTAAAAATGCTGTTGTTTTTGCTACTCATGTTGTTTCGTGGCGATTGCCACCAGGTTTCAAATCAAACAAACAGATGAATAAGCTCTTCTGGTGATTATATTTTTATTTATCCGGCAACGCGTTAAAACAGTGGTTGTCACACTTATACAACACAGTTTTACACATTTGTTTGCTATTTTTCACACATTTTGTTCTCTATTTTACCCCATAGCTTATGATATTTAACCAGTTTTTTTTTTCACTTTCCTATGTAGGTATTGACCTGTTTTATTTGTTGCACTTCATCATCTCTCAACGTATTTTGAACACCATGAAAAAATTTCCTGAATGAAGCTTATCCGTTACCGGACTTTGAGTTTGTGTTCTTATTGATCACCTTTGTGCCTATAGATTTGCGAACTCTCACCACACATTATTGGTTTTACACATTATTGGTTCGCTATTTTACACTTGTTCTTTATTTTACCATATACCTTTGGGGCCGTCCATAAATGACGTCACACTATTTTGGGCAAAAATCTACCCCTCCCCCCTTTGTCACATTTCGTCACAAGTAAATATAACGTCACAATTTGCAAAACCCCCCC
>Ga0210059_1010641_pt1 | contig 14170 bp, 7 predicted proteins | sample Ectturendosymbi2_FD_188042 | JGI IMG/M metagenome (GOLD analysis project Ga0210059, IMG submission 188042) | Ecteinascidia turbinata endosymbiont from Florida, USA - Sample 2 (SPAdes) (version 2) | ecosystem: Host-associated > Tunicates > Ascidians > Unclassified | place: Key West, Florida... | reverse complement strand
CCAAAATAGAAGTGGAACTGGAGTTGATTTTTCACGAAAAGACGGAGCCTTAGTGGAGCCGGAGTCATTTTTTGAACATATTTTGAATAGTTTATAGCATTCAATTCGGAATTTAAGCAAGACTCGGAGTGCAAAACATAAAAATGTTTCGGAGTCGGAGTATATTCAGCCAAAGCATGAGTGGAGTCGGAATCAAAATTTTAGACTCCGTACACCACTGCCACCTTGTTGCATTTTTGCATACGTCTCGTCACGGTCCCGTATGTTATTAAATGACGTGTTTGTTTATCCAACCGTATCTTCGCTTGGTTATTACTGTTGTGTATATGTTGATGGAGCCTACACTTTTTGTTTACTTATTTTACTGCAAAACAGCCTGGTTCGAACACAACAAAATCAAGTGTTCTCTGCACGTGAATGAAAGTATTGTCAGGTTTTCAGCTGGGAGACCGAATGACCCAGGTTATGTTATTCAGGCGATACCCCCATTAATGAGTGATCGAACTTTGCAGTTCAGTTGTGTCTGATTGATTGATGGCGCGTCATCATGTCACAAAAAATGCGTTCGCAATTTACCTACTGTACTGTAGACTTGAACAGTTTAGGAATTAGCGCCCTACTCTGCAGTAGTGTTGTAGCAAATGTTACGTGTTAACTAACATTAGTGTTAACAATGTGTCTGTAACCCTATGGTTCTGTCTTCAAAACGTAGTTGCAAAAAGTGTCTGTAACCCTGTGATTCCGCTGGCTCCAAATATGCCTTGTTGTAAAACGTTCTTTTTGTTTGTTTGTATCGACCTGCATTCTGCAGAGTGTGTGTGTCTATACTATGGTCCAACAATGGACTTTGTGTCTGGTCATAAACAAATAAATTAATGTAAATATTGGAAGGTTTAGATAAGTGTGTTTCAAAAATGGAAGTGAGAGTGACTACGAATATGCCTGTCCTGACAAAAGAGTCAGTTTGTCATTCAAACTGCGTGGATCGTGTAGTGTAATCATGGTTATGCACTACGCCTTCTAGTTCTATGCCTGTGGTTTTGGGTTCGAATCTCACCTTGCTGACTTTCCTTTTGTTTTTTTTCTTTACTTTTTTCAGGCTTAGGTTTTACGTTTACGAGTTAGTGTTACTGTTAGGTTAGGGATAAGATAGTGTTAGGTTAGGGTTAAGTTAGCTTAGGGTTAGGTTAGTGTTAGCTTAGATTAGCTTAGGGTTAAGTTAGTTTAGCTTAGGGTTAGGTTAGCATTAGGTTGGGGTTAGGTTAGCATTAGGTTAGGATTAGGGTTAGGGCTACAGTTAGGATTAAGGTTAGGGTCAAGTTTAGGGTTTATCTTTTACATCTAGCTAGTTTCTACCAAGCTTAGTTACTGCACTCTCGTCATGCGTAACTGTTACGTCACAGGTGGCATATTAATAAGTTATCTAATTTCAAGATCCACAGGCGTATCTACTGTAGCCACTGCTTTAAAAAATAGATGCCTTTTGATCTTACTCACTTACTACAAGTAATTAGTTAAACAGTAGGGTAAAGTTAATAGTAGCACGAAAATCTGGTGTTTTACAAGTCATTTTTAAACATATTATGTTTCAAATAGGTTTAATAAATGTACTAATCATGTACATCAAATCTAAAGTGTCAATAAGGTCAGACCACTCATGTAGATCAGCCTACAGTAGATGCGGAAATTTGATAAACAAACAAGTTTTGCGGAAAAAATTCAAATGGAAAACATGTTTTAAACAACCATTGTATTCTTTAGTTGTCCTTGAATGCTTTTACCAAATTTTAAGCAGATTCAACAAAATCTGACTGGTTTCTACATGGTTTTTTTACACCAACGATGTGTTCACAGCGTTTGACCCAGAAAACCAAAGTTCCCATTTGCCCACACAAACACCGCTATACTGCTTGGCTTGCTCCTAAAGCTCCAGATTTTTACATGCTTGCTCTTGCAACTATCTTTTAATATCTTGCCAACTTCTACAAACGTATCTTTTTCCTTTCTTATTTTTTAGATTTATAAAAGACAGTCCATGTGTGTGTTTTGTGCCAGAAAGTGTATGAAGATTTGGTGGTCGTGTGACGTCATACAGATCTATGTGAACAATATACTGTACCTAATCTATTAATAATAAAGATGAACAGATATGTCGGCCAGGTCAATATATCGGGCTGATATTTGTTTTTTTTCGACATATTAGTATTGGCCAACAGTAGGTGTTGACAAAACGCTATTACATTCCACATGCATGCAGACAGCTTGTGCAAGACAGCACAACAAACCAAGTCAAGACAGTTATCTTGTAGCAGTGATAGCAGACAGTGCATTTTCATTAACAAGCAGACAAGATGAACCATGGAGCACACATCGGCCTTCGCTGCCAAAACAAAAGCATTATCGTAAATCAGATTAATTAAAAGTCATAGCAAAATATTGAAATTGCTGCAATTTGGAAAATTTTAGCTCATAATTCCTAGTTTTTTAAGTTTTTGAAAAAAAGTTAAAGCACAGAATACACTATGTTTTTGATGATGAAGCAGAAAACATGATTCAAAAGTTTTTGAAATATTGGCTATCGGTTTATGAATGGCCGATAAATCGATATCGGCCTTAAAAAATCTATATTAGTTGATTTCTAATTAATAAGCCAACAAGCTGTAAATTTTAATGAATTGGATGAATAATTCTCAATAATTTTTGGTTAATAAAAAAAGCTGGAAACAAATAATTTTCATATTTCACTCCTGTTATCAACTAAAATCATAAATTTTTCCATTGTTTTTATGTCATTTGTACCATCCACTCACTGGCGCTCTTATCTGTATATTGAGCTGAAACATGGGTTTGATTGGGTTGTGTCAAATGAAATCAGATAGTGAAAGATTTGGATGATAGAGGATGTTTTTTGCAAACTGTTGTTAGAATTTGAAAATGCTTTTAACGTACTTATTGAGAAATAGCTAATTTAGTAAAATTTTAGTGCTTACATCCACACACTCGTGAACTGACCCTAAGTATGTAGGATTGTAGCATTAATAGAGAAGAATGGCAATTGCAAGAAAAATAGCTATCGTTTCTCCTCATAAAAGTGGCTCCACATCCTGAGGTTACACTTCAAAGTATGAAGAAAACCTGTGGCTGTCTTTATAAACAAACAAAATATTTTACAATGACCGACAAAATATGACAATATAGCCAAACTCGAATGCATGTAAAAAATAGGAATTATGCTCAAACTGATGAAAAAGTCTTGTTATAAGCAAACTGCCATTATAGCCGAAGTCATTATTGGTGAATTCTACTGTATTTCATTCTTAGTCAAAAAACATTAAACTTTTTTATTTTGTTTACTTTGTTCTAAGTTGTAACAGTTTGTAGTTATTCAGTACAAGACAAGCAATGGATTGTTTTTATTAATCAAATTTAAAGAAACATGATTTTTGTGACTTTCGTGCAAACCCAATATGTTTTTCAACAATTGTTCATTGTTTTCTCTGTAACATCATGGCTTAAAATAATTTTTTAAAGCCACATTGTCTGTGGTCTTTAGTTTTAACTGAGCTAAATTAAGATGCACCCCACGTGTTCATTTGAGCTGATGTCACTACTTTTTACTGTAAATATGTTGTGGTACACTTTGCTTTCACCATCATGTCATAAACAATCTGAATAATCGTAGTAAGAAAAATCCTTATTATGAACGAATTATCAGCTTATTGACAGAAGGCATAGAAATGTCAGCCACAAAGTTGAAAACAAAATCACAAATATTGCAATTTTCTTTGTTTACTATAATATTCAGATGCTACATTTGACAAAAGAGCTAAACAATACTTAACAGCAGACTGCATGGTTTTCATAACATTAAGTAAACCTTTTACATATGATTTCTTAAAATCGCTCTTGATTGTTCACATAGTTATTTTTCCAAATTGCTTTGTATTTTTGTATTCCCCCATAAACAGTACTTGCCAAAGCAAAATGTACTAAGAAAATGTCTTTCGCTAATGTTTAAGCATGCTTTTTGCTTTTATGTTTATGTTTAGTATGTGCTATGTGTATAAACATAAACCACGACACTTATTTGCTATAAGTAGTTGAAGCAAAAAAAAACATTTATGATGTCCAAGTATGTTGATGAATAAGTTTGAATATGCTAATTTTAAAATTGGTTCTTTTGTTGTTGTACTTGGTGATTTTGGTTTTGGCTTATCGGTGTGTGGACTACATAAACTGGTGAGTTGCTTGTGTATGTTATTAGATTTTTTTCACCACATTTTGTTATCACTTGTTATTGGTGCCAAATGTACTTTTTGTGTAATAACCAGTAGCTACTCATGATTTTGATCTTACATGCTTTAGGGCAGGTAGGTATGTCAGGTAGTCCAAGTACATTTGCAATGATTATGCCCAACTTTTAATTGTTATATAATAAATTTTAACACTTAGTGCCAGGGGTTTTCTTGGAAAAACAGGTTAGACCAGGCAGTTTTTTAGAGTTTACCGTATTTATGCCAGTCTCATAAAACACCTTGCAATTAAAATCTAAACAAGTGCTTCAGTTGTTAATCCATTATTTCTCTTCATAGTTTTTGTATATAAATATACGAACTTCCAAAAAAAAATTACAGCTGATATCCATATGTCTACATAGCTTTGTGTCAGTTCTGTAAAAAACATTTTATACATGTATGTGGTCTGGTACTGAAAGTGTTAATGCCATCTATGTTCAAATGTGGTTTTCCAAATGTTGTAATGTGAATACTTTCTGCTTATTTTTTAGGAATGATGCATACAATGTTGCTACTGCAATTGATCCATTAAGTTTGAGTCTACAACAGTTAAGATGGCTTCTGCATTTGAGAGGTGTGAGCTACCATAAAGCTATTGAGAAGAAAGACCTTACTGATTTGGTGTCTACCTCTGGAGTTGTTACCAAGGTATGTTTCAAAATGTTCAGATATGACTTAATCTTTGCTCTTAACTGACTTTAAATGCAGGATGAAGTTGATTTTGCTGAAATGATGGATCATTCTTCACCTGAGGTTACTATGTTCTCAGAAATGGAGGATTTTGATGCTTCTTTGTCAGAGTCAGAAGATGTGTGGCTTGTCCAGGTCAGAAATAGTACTGCAGTTTGTTTACATTGTATTTGTACAATAGCCATTACTGCTGTGTCAGTTTTCATGTTTTCCTGATGTCAGGCCCCTAATCATTAGTTTTGTTAAACTTTTTCAGGTGGTCCTTATCATGCCAAAATTGTAAATCTTAATACAGGGGTTCTTAAAGTTTGGCTGAATACCCCCAGGGGGTATTGCTGTTTTTTTTTTCGCTGAGACACCTGGTCATTTGCCCTATAATTGTATTAAAACTCATTGTAGCAGTATTCAGTAGCCTATATTCTTGGACATTATGACCAAAATGACTTAATTTTTTTTGGTCATTTCAAAAATATTTGGTCTGTCATCGAAAAACAACTGAAAAAAAACTAGAGGTATTGAGATTAGATGTTGGGGGTATTCAACAGTATTGGAGGTAAAGTGTAAGTCCTGACTTGAGTCCTCATTGTTTCCATCCAGATTGTATAATATGCAGTGTTGTTCCATTGAATTTTTTAATATTAACACTTTCAGAGCTGGTCTAAATCAAGCGATTCATACCAAAACAGCTGGATTGCACATGGTTCGCGTGAGCATAACTCCAGCGTTGTAAGCGCTAGAGAGCTGTTCAAACACTCAAAAGACTTGGCAAGTCTTGTAGTTTGCAATGGGAAAACATTTTTGGTTGGGGTCTGCGGATTCTTTGTGAGTGACATCATAAGTGGAGGACTTTTAGGCCACCTTGGCCCACTTCATCTGGCCCTGGGCCCAAACTGTTAGATGGTAGCATTTTGCTGAAGTTTTTATTGGAACCTAGACTAAAATCCGAATCTTTTTATACTTTGGATGACGGTTCAAAAGTTATGATCTAAAGTAAACAAAATATTTGATAAATCCCATATTACTTTGTTTATTTTAGATCATAACTTTTAAACCAGAAATGCTAGAGAGTCGATCAAAGGTTCAAAAGACTCAGACTCAAGCCTAGTTTCCAATGAAAACTTGAGCAAAATACTTTGGTTTAGTGGTTGGGCCCTAGGCCAAGTAACATGAACATAAATGACCCTAAAGCCTACTTCACTTACGACGTCACTCACAAAAAAATAAACCCAAAACCAAAAAAATTTTTTTTCATTGCAGACTAGAAGACTGCTGAATCTTTTGAGGGTTTGAACAGCTCTCTAGCGCAATCGGCAGAGGAGGTATGTCGTTGGTGAGGCAACCAAAAACTGCTGTTTTAGGTTGATTTGAAAGTACGAATATATTATACCCAGCCTCTCAAGGTATTTACACTCCATCGTTTGTTCTAGCAACATGTAACCCACATGAAGAAGAAGATTGGTGCTGATGAATCTGATGCAGCCTTTGCAAAGGGCTTTTTTTCACTACTCTTGTGAATCTTTCTCTACCAGTTGTTTATTTCTTACAATTTTTTTGTTACTAAAGTTTGTTGGAAAAGAGTATCCAGGTTGAAGAAATTTGACTTAGGGGTATTGAGGAGTTAAAACTTCAAGGACCACTGTCTGAGTTGAAGTATCACACCATAGTCTATCTTTTGATTGTGACCAACTGCTTGCTGTCTGGTGGTTACATGAGTAACATAAGGTTCACAAAGAAGAGAATATTGGTAAAATGCTCATTGTAAAGATCAACAATTAAATCATTTTATATATTTTTGTATGTTTCATCTGGTTACAGCCTTCATTTAGGTCATGGCGGTAAAATTGCTGTTTGCTGACATTTTTTGTATCACATATCTGTTAACTGAAAGTATTGACAAAGCTTGCTTTTGTTCAACTATGCCGTTGAAACAAGAAAAAATAATATGTGTTGAATGTATATCTTCACAGTATTTGTTTCTGTTTGTAGTGCCAAACGTTCTTTTTCAATTTGACTGTATAGCAAGAAACTTGCTTTATGGTTTTGTTACCAGAAAAATGCTTATTTGCCTTATGACAAAAACATTGGTACAAACCTTCCACTTGGTAACTGCAAACTAATGATTTTCCATTGGAAGCTCATGCGGCTTCAACAAAGTTTATTTAATATTCACCCTTGCTACCCACAGTTTGCAATATCATTATCTGTTACTTTTAATTAAACTTCATAGATTGTTTGGTAGTTTGCAGTTAAAAGAATGTTTTATAAGAATCTAGCAACTCAAAAAAGAACTAACTGTAAAAGATACAACCTCATACACAACATTTAAGGTTCTGCAAATAAGGAAATCTTGATCTTTTTTCTGGGGGTAAACCATCCACAACAAACAGTTGAACAAAGCCGTTAATTGCTAAATATAAACACTGTATGCAAATTCAGCAAGCTAAACATCTCTTTCAAAAGAGGAAAATCAGATTAACTGTATTCAAAGTTTTTAAAGACCCTTTGATTATTGAGAAGCTGAAATTTAGGTATATGTGTCATGGAATTTAATAACTTACCGTTTGTAATGAAAATGCATTTCATATTAAGGTTATTATAAAAAGTAAAAAAACAAAAAAGAAATTTTATTGATTTTTTCAAAAAAGCCCACGTGGCCTCTTTAAAAACAGGTGTTTTAAAAACTCTGGTTGCATAACACTTTTCGTTTGATGTAACAGTTGTGAAATGTGGTGCAAAGGGTAAAATTTTTGTAAGGATAATATGACAAATTTAGAGATGACGAGTTAAGCACCCAAAAATCATTTTCTATTAAGTTGATTAAACTATGCCAATAATAGAAACTTTCAAATTCATAAATCAACCAGTATATAAGAGCACATTGAGGGCAGACAATAGTGACCTTGACAGCCACCTGGATAGAGCCACAACCAAGGCTGATAAACGAAGTAATTTGTTTCCCCTAAGTTTATGTAAAACTTCATTTTTTTGAGCAAGCTTGTTAATTTTTGTAAGATTGTCTTCTTTCAAAATGATTTTGTCATTCCCAAAAGATTTTCAAGGCAACAGCTGTGTGTTTTATTTTCAATGAAATCCAATATAACTGCACTTAAGTTTTCTGTGTCAAACTGGATCACAATACTGCAAAGTGTGAACCCTGCAGATGTGGGTTTGTCATATATACTGTAATACCTTAACAGTTTGTCCCCATTTCACCACATGCAACAACACAAGCAGCTTGCATGATCTCATGAAGGATGCACTTGCCTGTGAATCCAGTGTTTGTTGCATCAAATCACAGGCTTGTGGCCTAAAAAATTTTTAGGGCTGGCCTACTGAGTTTTAGATTAGAGCAGATCTTCTTGTTTTGCAATAGTCTTAAATTTGTGCAATTTTGTGTGTGCACTCTCCAGTCTCCTTGCTTGGTTAGTCAGATTTCAAATAAATTTTTTACACCTACTATTTAAAGGAAAATAAAAAACGTAGAATTTAATGCAATTGCCTGCATGTACGCAAAATTGATCTTCAATTTCACAAGACCGCAAATTTGTCCCTGTAATTGGTTAAAGTGCTGAGCTATGATGTATGAAGTTTTGTTACTTTGGTGCAGGTTGTTGCTGAAACGAACGCACCAGTGATTTCTTCCCATGAATGGAACAAATTGAAAAAACGATCGCGAATGATTGGGGTACGAATTGGAGAAATTTCCTGCAAGGTTAGAAATGCAATTCTCGCCCTCCGGCGGCACCATTTCGACCTTTGTGTTCTGATCAGTGGAGTACAGAGTCTGAAGCCTCCGAAAGCCTCGGTTTCAACCCCGAAGTAGTGTTTAAGCTGCCTGCCATTGTGGTGGGTCCGCAGCTCAAGGCGACGTGCCAAAGTACTTACACCACCTACGAATTGCAATGCTATGTTGATTGTGCCCAACGTTTTGTCATTGCCAAATTCCTGCACATTTTATTTTTCAGGCCAGTCCTCTGCTGTGTGAATCCAGATCGCTCCTCACGTCACAGTTATTGCTGAATTACCATTATGACAATGGGAAACGTGGAATTCACAAAAAGCATTTTATAACCCGGCCCATCAAGTAAGTTTGGTGCATGGTATTCAGGATGGTGTTGCGAATGTACTGTAGTAGGTCATTTCTTAATATAGCTTGATATTGCGAAATATGCCTGCGTTTGTTGGTGATTCAGTCTGAAGTTGGCGGTAGAGATCTAGCTGTGTGTCGTGCTTCGGAAGCGGACACGAATTTAATTAAAGAAACGTCGGATAACGCGAACCCAAACTGCGCTCTCATTACTGAATAAATTTGTTTGCCGTAACCTACTCGGTACTTCCCCGCGGCCAAGACTGCTGGATGACTAATGGTTTCGTATCAGCTGTGGTTCACTGAAAAATACTGGTTGATACATGGACCAGTCGCGCTACATTCGTTACGCACATGCTCAGTGTGAAAGAGCTTCCGCACAACTTCCGTGCAGACTTGCGTTTTCTGTAAGACTTGTGCAAGTGCGCTGTTTAACATTACAGCCTGCAGGTGCATGTCTGAACTCAGAAGCTTCACTTAACATTTGAAGGTTCAGAAGGTTGTTGAGTACAAAGATGCAATATATTTCGTTGTGCACAACATTTTAATAAAACTTTACTGAACGAAAACGCATCATGCTCTTACAGTTGCACAGATAATGTGAGTCTCAACGTAGAAAATTTTAACTTTGTTTATTCTGGCTGCATAAAAGTATCATGTCCGGGAAAAAAAGTATTGCATTATATCCAAAAACCTATTTCTGCAACTTTTAAGTTATCATTGAAGTCAGTGACATGTATAAGAATTAGCAAGGTTAAGGAACGCATCCGCATGAACAATTAATTCTAGTGGATACGATCCGTAACATTTTGGAAAAAAAGCCTAACTAACAGCTGATCTTCTCTCCTTAACGAAATTACGTGCTACTCTTTGGTTTCCATTATGGAAGCTTTTCGGCTGTTATCTTTACCAGTCATAGTTTTTGTACAAAACATTAATTTGTGATGTTAGCATAACAAAAGCGTCCAACTTCTTTCTTATGGACTGTGGTGTGCGTATGTACATCTAATTAGTAAACATATGCAAGCAGTTTGTTGGTTGGTTGAGAGAAGTGGAAGACATTAGAGAGAAATTATTTTGTTGTGCATGCAAAAAAGCATTTGTACTAACGTGTATGAGAGTTACTGCTGCCAGAAGTCAGTAAAAAGTTGGCTGCATGAAAAAGCAGTGAGTGCATCCAAGCGGAAATGATGTGGGTATTGAAAGTAGTGATGAGCAGCTATTGTGAATCTTACTATGATGTCAGTATGACTCGTTGTTTTGTTAAACCTACATATTTTGGGTGTCATTTCTTACATTTACAGTATTTTGACCAGTGCAGTATGTGAAAGCTAAAATTGCGCAACTGTTAGTTTGTGATTGTTGAACTGGATTCGATTAGTCGTTAAAAACCCTTTGACAGATTATCAAAAACCCTTGAAAAGTCATTAGATTCTAGTTGTAATTCTGTATGAACCCGGAAGAATATTCTTAACCATTCAAAACGTGTGGTAATGCACCTCTAAAATTGGTCAATTCGTGAAACGGCCGAAAATGTTAACGTTTCAAGTTCCGTCCAGTCCGGTAATCGGTGTTCTTCTTTGCTTTGTTCACCTCGTGTATAACGATATCTACCCAATGTTGCGCGATAGTTCGACAACTTGCTTAGTACAGCTTTGATGAATTCTGTTACCAAGCGAGCTGTGAGTTTCTGGACTGGGACCAACGTTTTTGTGCAGACGTTAGAAACTGTTATCGGAAGGCAACAGGTGTGTTTTGAACCATGGTAATGGTTTTGCGTATACGTTTGCCTGAAATCGTTTATGGCAGTTTTTTCCGATCATTGGGCGATGTAACGCTTTTCTGGGAGCCAATTTGGCTCATAGAAAAAACCTATAACAGGGGTGTTTTTTCGCACAAAGTATTCAAGCAAAAGATGTGGAATAATGGTATCATCAATTTTCTTTGCACTTTACCATGTGAAACCTTGGTTGTTCGCACTAATCAGTTAAACAAGTTTACCTCACAGGTAGCGTGACACATGGGCGTACGGGAAGGTGTTTTACTGGGGGGCGGAAAAAAATTAGCCCTGAAAATAACAATTTGCCGTAAAAATAAACAATTTGCCCTGAAACTAAGTTTTTTAATTTAATCCGAAAAAGCCTGAAACCTCGTGTAAATCTGTTCTATACAGTTGGATTCGTTTATAACGGCTTCGTCTGTAACGTCAAAAACAGAGTTTGCCCTGAAAGTTTTCACTGTATTGAATATATTTTTTACCATTCAGGATTTTTGAGCAACTTTGCGCTTGCCCTGACATTGTTCACTGTATTGAAATATTTTTTATTATTCAAGATTTTTGAGCAACTTACGCTTGCCCTGAATAGCAGAGTGCGTCCTGAATTCACTGTTTTGAGCAACTTGCACTTGCCCTGAAAAACAGAGTTGCCCTGAAATTTTTCAAGCCGGGGGGTGCCTCGTACGCCTACGGCATGACATTAAGACCATCTCGTCACGCAGCCAACTGTGACGAGGTGGTGAACCGAATCCTGTTTTGTGCGAATCAAATCGGGCCACCTCAGAATAAGGACTGAGAGTCTTTAAGACGTCTCACTCACATGTAACCGTTTGTCTGGTGCAGCTCCGCAGCAGCCTTCCACTGGATGTCATCGATATTTGAGGACGTATTGGACGATTTCGGGTGGCCATCGGCGGAGAGCTCGGATGAAGTTCCTGCCTCGATACAAGTTCTTTATGTGTCAACTGGTTCTGTTCTTCCTGCATTGCTGGTACCTCTGAAACTAAAATTTCAGAAGCAAGTTAAATTTGGAAAAGCGCTTTCGACCGATGCGAAGAAACTAAACAAGCTAACCCGCCTCAGTGGAAAAGAGTCCAGTGCTCTCGTTTATATACGAGCACGAAAATACGACGTGTTTTACGGAGATTTTCGCGGTGAAATATTGTCATTTCCGCATCTTCACGCGCATTTAAGATTTTTAAATCCCGATATTAACTTCTATTTTACCTGGAGCGTTTACATTTGCAACTTTTTAAGCGCTCTTTCATTTTTGACCACGACCGGGCCGCTCTTTTCCCGCTTGGTGGCTGTGATAAAGTCGATCGTTGGCTACAACTTCGTTTTGCTCGGCGCGTGGTTGATCGCGTCAGGTTGCAAGCTCGAGGTCTCGAGCGCAATTGCCGCGCGGGCCTGGACGTTCATCTACTCGCCCGCTAATCGTCAAGTCGTCAGCCTTCTGGTCATGGATTTCGCCCGGCTGCGTCAATGCTTCCTACCCGCATTAGCCGGCTTTATTTTATTCTTCTGGACGTGCATGTTTGCACTCCGGCGTTTTAACATGATCAGCGATGAACAGGGCGAAACCGTCAGCGGCTTGTCCGACCTGCTGCTAAACGACCCGCCCAACCCCGCGTCGAACGACATCTCACAACGTTGGATCGAGCGCCTTGCTACTCCCGAGCTTTGGCTGCAACCGCTTGTACCTCCGCAGTACATTGAAGACCTACCCGTGTGGGAGTACACCGGGCCGTGTGAGCGAAGCTCGGACGAATCTGACGCGGATCGGAACGCTTCGCCGTACCGGACCGCCTCGCCGTCGCCAAATCGCCAAGTAACGGACAGTCAGCAACAGTGTCGCGTTCGCGGGCGGTCCTTCTTTGGCCACAGCACCCAACAGGCAACGTCTCGGCTTACGCAGGGTCTGATTCGGTCCATACGCTCGTGCCTTAGAGGCAGAAGCCCTCGCGTACGGAAAACTACTGGACCGCCCGAGGGCATGAGACAGGATAGCAGTTGTTCTGTGTGCTTGGAACATTACAAGTGTCGTTCGATCGTATGCGGTCTTCCTTGCGGTCATGTCTTCCATCATGCGTGCATCTTGGCGTGGTTGGACAGCGACAAGCATTGTTGCCCGGTGTGCAGGTGGCCTTCGTATAGACCAAAGAACGCCTGAGATATTTCGTGCCGTTTTTCTGTGTAAATCGTGTGCTATTATCCAGAAGAGCCGTGGTGACAATTGTGGTCACGTTTTCTTTCTCTCAATTCACCTTGCGAACCTTCACTTCTACAAAGCGCTTTTATTTTCTTTATCACATTACATGAGAAATTTCTTCATTCGGGAAGTATTTGCATGAAATAGAATCTATCGGTTTCCATGAAGTCGTGAATTGCTTGACGTTGTTGACGCCACAAGGAACTATTAAGTGTGTGGATGGGGAACACGCGTATAGGTGCAGGACCACTGTTACAGGGAAATTGCACACTATCTTGATTGAAGCATTCTGTTCTATTTTTTGCTGGCAAGAACAGTAGTAGGAGAAATTGGTGCTCACTGCTTAAGTTACGAATTTCTCCTGCTACTGTTCTGCGCTCGGCGGAAGATAGCACCTGAAATAAATTAAGCTTGTTAAAACAGGCAGTGATCAAGATTTTGATTTCGCACTGGAGCAATTTAAAGTGTGAGAAATAATGTTCAACAGGTCCCGCCCACAAACAGGGGAACGCTCCCCCTCCGAAATTTAAAAAACACCATGTTTAGTTGTTAAGTCATTTTGCCCACCCCTTCCCGAAAATACCAGCTGGTTGAGACCTTGGGTTCGGTCACGCACCCTTGCTTTACAACACTCTACACTTTAATTCAAAGAAGGGTGTTGCGCATAACAAGATTTCAGTTGTATTTTACATAGTTTATTTCAACGTTGAAGTACAACAACAAATTAGGGATGGACAAACCAAGGTCAAAAATAATGGTCCGCGAAACCACAATTAATGACCCATAGCCTTCCTTGAAAAACTTCAGTGAGAAACGATGAGAATGAGCGTACTGACGCTAGATATAAAAAACAATACCCTTAACATACCGTAAAATCAATGAAGAATATGGTGAAGAACTTTTAGTCATTCGTACCAACCATAACAAATATTTACAAAAAAGAATGCTTTTTGTGTAAGAACACCAAAAGTAACAATAGCCTGCTGAAGTGACCGCGGGCTATGGAATGGTCGCAAAGCCATTAGCCCAGTAAGCTGGCGTACAACTGCAATAAATGAATGTAAGGTTATCGATAGCAACTGTTCTTCTTGCATCAGCTTTGAGCAGTA
>Ga0210059_1010640_pt1 | contig 14170 bp, 8 predicted proteins | sample Ectturendosymbi2_FD_188042 | JGI IMG/M metagenome (GOLD analysis project Ga0210059, IMG submission 188042) | Ecteinascidia turbinata endosymbiont from Florida, USA - Sample 2 (SPAdes) (version 2) | ecosystem: Host-associated > Tunicates > Ascidians > Unclassified | place: Key West, Florida... | reverse complement strand
TTCTTAATTAAAATTTCTTATGTTTAATGATTGAGTTATATGAATCGAACCCCCATAAAATGACTACTGCTCAAGAAAAAGCGCAATGTGTATCCTGGTTCATTGAGACAAAATCAGATGTTCAGACCTAGCGAAACTACAGAAGTAAGTATGGAAGAGACCCACCATCACGTCCTTCAATTCGCCATGCTACAACGAACATGGCAGGAAATTGAGTACCGTTTAGACGTGCTTCGTGCAACTAATGGTGCCCATATAGAAGTGTATTAAATAAAGTAAAGATATTTTTAATTATTTTTAATTAAATGTTAATTAAATGTTTAGAAGTGTATTTAATGTGTCAATGAAAAATTTATGAAATACTGATTAACATAAAACAAACCTCATTGCGATATCTCATCATTTCACTTTTTAATAATTTTTTTAAATTGTAAAGAGACTTTATGGACCCCCTGTATATCACTAAATATATATTTTTAGGGAAACTGCCATGCCTTTTTCTTGAGCTCATGGAATCACATCAACAAATCACATCATTCTTGAGCTCATGAATCACAAATCACAAAACATCTTGACCGCATAAGGCATGGAAGCATCTTGATGGCCAAAACACGCTTGAAATTTATTTACAGTACCTTTATATCCGAAAGGTTTACTGTTCTGGAAGAAAAGGAATTTTTCTGCATGTTCTCAATTAAATTTTCTTGCAGTAGTTTAAAAAGGCGCCCTTCGGAATAAGATCGAGTAGAAATTAGTGGAATAACGAATACAAGATCACTATATTGACAGGCTTTTCGCACTCAGTAGAACGTGACTTTTAAAGCAAATATACAAACACAAGAGTGGCACTCCATTCAATAGGACATTGTAGTAAACACACCTTAAGTCAATACTTAATTGACATTCGTAATTCACAGATTAACAATAATACCCAAGGCACATTTCCAAATTACACTTTTCAAGCGCACGAACAATCAAAACTTGGCAAGTCTAAAAGAATTACAAAAAGTGAACACATCGTTGTTAAAATATACATGGGCATCGGAAGGATTTTTTCCAGGTGAGGGGGGAATAGTGGATTTTTCCAAGGGCAGCCAAAAAGATTTCTCCAGGAGGAGGCCAAAAGTGGTGAAATTTCATTTTACCTAATCGAAACTAGGAAAACAACCTTTTTTGCTAAAAATTTAATGATAAAATGTCAAATTTCAAAATTCAGGCGGGGGCCAAGGCTCTCCTTCCGGTGCCCGTGATAATATACTGTGACTTACAGTTGCGACCAGGATCTGACTCGACCTATTGATCAATCGGTTCATCTCAGCTCGTGATATTTTTGCAGGAGCGGTGGTTTGCAACGTTGGGGTGCTGTGGCTTACCTTCGATTTTATTCTGAATAACATTTAACTTAGTTTAAAATGTCTTTTCTGCGGATCAAAGCAATTTATGCGAAAAGGTTAGACTCAATCTTAACCCATAGAGGATGGTCTCGCAATGGAACGTGTGTTGAGCTGAGTTGATTTTATTTGGCGATAATTAATATTCAGCAAGAAAAAACACAAATTAGTGCAAGGACGCCAGGGCATTGAAGGAACCGGAAGGTTATCGAGTCGTGTGCGGCCTGTCAAGGAAATTTAATAAAGCTTGTAGAAATCTCAGACGGACCTCCGGCCTTACTTTATTAACCTTTTGCCGAAATTCACTGGTTTGAGATTTTCAGGGCTAGTGAGGAGAGCTTTCACTAAAAAGTTAACGATGATCGTATATTTGTGACAAAAGCTCTGACGAAGGCGATTCTGTCCCAATGTTTGGTTGCTCAGTGCCATTCAAGTGTAACTGCATGAGTTTAATGGGACGATTTTCGCTCTCAGGTTTCGTCGTGAGATTCGGTTGTGTTTCATTATTGACGCAGAAAAAAGAGATTTTAACCATGCTTCCTGATCAAGTGGTAACGATTGGTTTTGAAAACGCGAAAGCTGAGTTACAGTATCTTCAAGAGTAGTTTTATTTTTAAAAAACGCGAAAACTGAGTTACCTTTAAGAATACTGTAAACTTGACTCTTTACAACCGTAAAACTGCAGGCAGTTTATTTTTAATTATAGAGAAATAAAAACGGCTTGACCAAACCATTGATTCAGCACTTGGTCAACATAATTTATTTTAACTTACGATAAAAAATCATGAGTATCAGCACAATACAAGACCAATAAAGTGAATTAACCGCAACACAGGCATTTCGAATGCTTGCATAAAAACGCTTCTCCGGGCTGTGTTTACACTCACCTTGGATTGCTCCAACAAACTGAACGTTTAAGTCAATATTATAGATGCGCAATATGAACACTTCGAAAAAACCTGAGCATGAATGTTTTCTTTGCGAACGTTTATGTGCACTACTGCCAGTACAAACGTTCAACATCTCTCACAATACCGCAGTGAATGAAGCTACGTAATTGTGCATGCTCAATTTTTCTTAAGATTTTTGATCACTGGATGATCACATCCAGTTTTTGGTTTAGTGGCCTACTGAGCAAGTGGTTTACATGAAATCAGCCTTAAGCTCGGGTCAGAAAATTTAGAATAGCAACAGAAAAAATTGAAATAGAGGAAAAGGACTTTTTTTTCATTCAAAGAACAAACAAAGACAAACGCAAGTTCACCTGCTTACCAGATTTCATCAAGAAATTTCTAAAAATGATCGCTTGGCAGGGCTTCCAAAGCCTCAGACCCGAACGCCAAATCGTTTCCACGACGTAACCAAATTTCAGGAGGTAATGTGCATTTGTATATCACGCATATAAACTTAAACGTCACTCTCGTTACGCTAATGTATTAATCCTGAGAACAACATTGAGACTGTTTTACCCGTGTTAGAAATATGTGACTTCATCATGGTTAGAGTAATTTTTTCAAATTATGAGCATGCAAGAAAGCGAAAGAATTTAATAGGATCCTTCAGTACTACAAACCTGACCTTACGCCTTTTTATCTGATCTTCAAAAAAACATCAGGTAAAATGTTGTAATCGACTGGCATATTGATGGGGTCAAAAACGAGGATAGGCAACCCAGACAAATACAGATCTGTAGTTGTAGATCAACTTACCTACGCCGTGTGTTACGCTCCAGAGCGTAGAGCGCTTCCATTTGTGCGGAATATAACTCCAGGTCCAAATGCGATGGCAAGGTAGAAGACTGACAAAGAAAATGAACAGTGAAGAAAAACTCATCTGTCTATCACATTTGGCTACACACTGTCAACTATTCCAGGGTCTCCAAACTGCGGCCAGCGAAGCCGGATTCTATCTGGTCCGCGAAGACATTTCACCCGGCCGCACAGACATTTTGTCAACATATATATTTTGCGAAATTTTTCAGATTTCCACAGATCTTGCCCGGATTTTCACCAAATCGAACCTTTTGGGAGTGCGCTTGCACCCCCTGCACCCCCGCCTCCTGCACCACTGGTGGAAATGGTCAACAACACGTAGCGGAATTACCGACTACTTGGGTAAAAATGCGCCCAAACGAACCCTCACGCAACTCACAAACTAAAAGCCACGACGTGTTGTTGACTGATTTTACTACGTTCTTGCTAACCAACAATAATGAAACAGACAGACTCACGTTGGAACGGTTTTCTCCGTGCAAGCAGAAAACGTATTTAATTGCAGCACAAGGCGTAAGATCAACAATATCAACTTGGCAGTTGTATTTTCTACCGTGAACAAATAAGTCCATTGAAATAAACCCTAGCATCAGCCACCAGCGACCTTCACATGGACAGACCAACCCATGCACTCAACTGGTACTGGTACATGCTAGAATCTTCAGAATCCAGGCACCTACAGTGGAAGAACGCCTGCCACACTAATGACTACGCAACACAAGCCTATACCTACGACCGCCTGCACACAAAATCTGCAGACATCTTTCGAGTCGTTTCAATATACACAAATGGAGTTAATGAGGGAAAGTAACATTAAAGTTGGGAAAGAAACAAAGTTTCGGGATTGTATAAACATAGAACTGCAATTGCAACAGAACAAACACAAAATGCCAAACGAGGCGTTGTTCTTGCTCTGGCGCCGTAGCAAGTACAATTAGGCCGGATGCAGCAATACATACAATAACTAGGAGTGCGTTAGGCCGGACTGGAACACTAGCTAGGCCGTATTCAGGCTAAAGGCCGGAGGTTGCCAACCACTGCCGTGAAACATCATAGGCGTCGGAAGGATTTTTTTCTGGGGAAGCAATGGTGGATGTTTCCAGGATAGCCAAAAATCTTTTGCCAGGGTGGGGGGCAAATTGGTGAAATTTCATTTTACCCACTCGAAACTAAGAAAACAACCTTTTTTTGCTAAAACTTTAATACGAAATTTCAAATTTCAAAATCCAGGGGGAATGGCCCCTACCTTCCCCCTTCCGACGCCCATGTGAAACACTATCATTGATTGTGTTTATCAATTTTTAGAAAAATAATTATCAAGGAAGAGATATAAAGCAGGGTCATAACTAAGTGAGGCGCAGAAAAATTTTTCACCCTACCTGTAAAAATGTGTTGGACATAGTTTAAAAAATTTGGGCCCCTCTCAGAAAACTCTTCGCCCCGCCAAGTGTCCCAAGCTGGTGCGAGCCCGATATAAAGTCTATTCGGTTGTTGTGCAGCAAGTAACAACGATATTGAACCACAAACTTTCCCATGCTATCCGATTTTGCAAGTTTAACTCATAATGCGGAGTTTGCAAAAGAATCTGCTCGTGCATTAACTACATCGTAGTTGACAGCAAGCTTTGATACTGAGGAAGAACATCTGACAAACATTTTCGACTGTGATCAGCATGGTTAAGTCTAAACTGGCCGTTTGTCATGTGAAGCAAGGGCACTGTTGAATCCCCACCGAAGAAGTAAAAAAAAATTAACTCCAGGTTTCGTGGTGCAGATGTCACGACTACCCCAGAACATTGTTCTCAATAAAAAAATTTTCAAATGTTGTTAGCTTTTCAAAAAGGTAGAAATTCGATTTGGAACATCAATTCAATTAACATTTGGAGATGCAGAAGACGATGTAAACCATTCAGTGCGAAAAACACAAGACTAATATTTCAAAACCTATCACATAGTTGGCGAAAATAATTTCTTAAAATCAGCTAGTTCTGTTTCGATGTACTCCAACTAAATGAAGTTAAAGAGAATATCAGAAATATGGCAGTGTCAAGAGACGTATTGCATCATGTCGTCTTGAAAGTTGTGTGGATAACGACCTGAAAGACAAACGTCATTATCGTTTTGGTCCAATCTGGACAGCATCGCCAAAGTCTCTTTTATACCTTGATTCCATTTGAATAAGAGCTGGTAATGTCTACCTAGTGGGTGAAATGTATACTCTGCAAGGTCGTAGTGTCTGATTATTTGCTGGGAAAGGATTCCTTTCGACAGATAGTGATCATTTTGGTTGATTACAAGAGAAAAAATCAGGTTTTTTAGCGAGAAAAAAATAGGCGATTAGATTTAAGGATATAATGACTCTCTAAAATAAGTGGCAGCTGCAAGCTTTGTTTAACAACGTATCATGTTAACCGGCGTTGAATAGTCCGCATAGCATCTTGAAGTTGCTCAAGTGGCATTTCGTCGAGGCCACAATGCACAATGAAGAGTTTTGGCGAGGCCATTGTGCAGAGAGAAGGAGCACCGTAACAAAAATATAAAAAACGTCAACAAATATGAGAGCTGTTACTCATGAGAGTTCCCATTTACGTTCGTTTTCTTGAATCGTGCTTGGCGAAAACAAACCACCGAGTGCATCTGTGTACATAATTCGAGGCAATCCATACTTGGATAAATAAGAAGTGATAACGCTCATATCATTCGAAGAAAGCCGATGTGAGAACCAGCCTTGTTAATAATTATCCGACCTTTCAATCGAATGATAAAACGTCGCGTGCACAAAACTACACGTTTTTTGAGAGCACAGTCAAGTACTACTTATTGGCAGTAAACAATGATTCCCCGCACTGTCAAACACTACGTCTTAACCTTGACAATGGCACAAGCAACATCCATTGAGGATTCATTAAAACGAATATAGTTATAATTTCCGTTATAATTTCCAATATACATCACAAATTTTTACGAAGTGCTTACTTTTATCTTTGGGTTTTTCAAAGAATTTTTCAATTCTTTGTTAACTGCTTGCTGTCGTGCAGTTCCGGGTGGCATTGCTTCAAGGTTAGCTATCTGTGTTCTAATCATGGAAGGAGTAAAGTAATGCTTGAGGCTTCTGTCATGCAGTCGTCCATTATCTAATACAGAAAGCTGAAACCAAAAGAGCAGATAAAACAACATCAGTAATTCGCATTATGGTAATTCTAATAACTAAAAAGATTGCAAAGAGGGTATACAAACGCTCATGATAACTGTCCGAATTACAACAAAAATGTTTCAGCTGTATAGGCTTTGACTGTGATTTATATCATAAGAAATGGTTTATGCACAAAAATTTCGAGTGTTTGAGGCTAGAACAAAACTAAATACAACCATCCCCATTTGTGATACATTACAACTCTATATATTCTTATTAAAAATCAGGCTGTACTTGGTGATGACTTTCTCTACCTGCTATCATATTGCAAAACGAATCAATCTTAGATTCTCAATGCTTAGATTTAAATTCATACTTTACAGATACATGCAATTTTGTTTCTGAAAACCAATCCAAAGAATTTTCTATGAACCGAGATAAAAATAACAATGGAATTTCTGTTTTCGTGATTGTTCTACATCATATGAGGACACTTTTACTTACTAAATATATTGTGTACCATAGTTCATCTTTTATAATGACATGGTGATCCACAATACTGTGCTAGCAAATAAGACATGTGCAAGGAGTGCAAAGCATAATGTAACCAACCTGTTCTCAACAGGCAGTGAAATCAGTAGTTACACTATAATGACAAACTAAGAATTATCCACGACTTTATCAACTCAAATCTCAAAACGTGGCTTTACAAATAACTTTTGCTTTCAGTTTGCAAATCATCAATATCAACTCTTTCTCACCATGCAAACAACAGAGTAGAATTAACATGGTGATTTAAAGTGTTCCTAAAAACTACATTTAAAAAATTAATGTGAATATTTAAAGCTGCAGCTGATGGCCATAACCACACCTGATTTGTGTTTGGGTTCCATTAAAAAAACTTTGGTATGAAGTACAGCCAAAAAGAAAGATCTAGAAAATTAAATGACTCATTTGGCTATAATCTTGGCAGCATCTGTCAATGAAGTACTCAGAAGTTAAAAATGCATGTGAAGATATTGTTTTAACTCATCACATTCCATTAACTCTAAACCATAAAATTTACATAGGCTGTAAGCTGGCAACTGAACACCATGCTGAAAATGCACTGTGATTAAACAAGAAGTTTTCTTTTCATTCACAAATCAAATCATATCTAAAGGTCATACAAACACTTTTTTAAAAACAAAACAACAAGCAGTGCAGGCATATTGATACAAGAAACAATCACAGTCTATGGTTGCAGGTCTCTATAAAAGTAAGTCATTATTTAAGAAAAATCACGTTGTAGATTTAAATCGATTCTTTCAAAATTTGTAAGTAAGCAAGCATAATGAGCAAAGTATTAGAAGATACACGTAATTGACCCAGTAGTATTATTTACACAATGTTTCTAAACAAAAATATTTTACACAACTACAGTACTTCATAAATTAAATTTAAAAGTTCTGCAAAATCTCAGTTATGCTTTTGGTTACAAATACTTTTTAATTTGTGTCATATTATTTAAAAAAATCACTGATTCGGCATTTGAAGCCTTCTTTAATTATATTTCCACTCATAGCTAGAAACAATATCTGGTGAATGTGGCTTACATTCTTCAGTTTAGGATATCTTCTTTTAGGTTCTGAAGGTCCAGATAAATCAAAGCCGTCTTCTCTTCTCTTTATGTCAATATAGTATTGTCTAGTATATACAAAAATAAAAGATCACTAGAAGTATCAAGTCATATTCAACAACAAAACAAGTTATAAAGAACTTTGTAGATATTACTTCTGGTACCGAAAAGTGTTTCCATGCAGTTTTGATAAAAAATCAATGTGATTAAAAGTTACTGCTGTGGGAAGTGTTGGTAAGTTTGCATGAGTTGCACATACCTAACTGAATGCAACAACTGGTGCTAAAATTTTTACAGGTGTGGATTCACCCCAGATTTAAATACTTTCCAGTCTGACATGGTTGTGCATATGAAAGCTTGCATAGGCATGGACTTTGTGTTGACTTTTCAGCAAATTCCACAGAAGTCAAATGGTTGCTTTTCATTAAGATATTACAGTAGAAGCATTGTTTTCCACCAAGGCAATTGTTAAAATTAGGTAAAAATCCATATAAACTTCACCCACTCACTTTAATATGCAAAACAAAGAAATGAAAATAGGTGTTGGTGCAAGCAGGGTTGCGGAGTCAGAGGTAAAATATCTGACTCCAACTCTGACCTTTCCAAAATTTCCAACTCCGACTTTGCAAAATTTCTGACTCCGACCTTTCCAAAATTTCTTACTCTGACTCCTTAACATAAAGGGAATGAAATTTGGCAATCAAGATCAATGGAAATCATGGTGCACAGTAAGAAACCCTATTTCAACAAAAGTTTCAAAATAAATTGTACTATTTCAACAGGAATTCCCAGTTTAGGGGTGTGATGTTAAAAATGATCCAATCGGACATCCGGAGTCAGAGTAGGACAAAAAAAAATCCGGCTACGACTCCCAGTGTCATTAGGAATCTGACTCCAACTACACCCAAAAACCTCTGGCTCTTACTCCGCAACCCTCGGTGCAAGGCTATGAGTTCACTATGAGTTTGAATTGGTTAAATAACATTAAGGCATGCCAATCATTCATGTGCATATTGCCATCTAAGCATAGATTTCTTTGTTGGACAAATATTGGTGAAAAATGTATGTAAGATGAAAGCAATAGAACATGACCACAATGTTAATTTTTGAATATATTGATGTTGGACAGATGTAAATTAACAGTACTTAGGGCATTACTAATCTGGTAAAAAAACAGCAGATGTGCCTGATAGTTGAAAAATACAATTCTGCAATTATTTCCAGCTGGGAAGTCAAGAGAAATTATGAGTGACACGCCATTTCAATGAATGAAGCATGTCTGTGTCATATCATTTGTGCCTTACCATTGCCAAAATTGTATGTCTTCAACATAAAAATGTAACAGTTTCTAACTATATCTTTGCAACTTCTAGCAAAAATTAGGGTATTCTCATTTGCCTTGTGTGCATTTTTGCAGTATAATGACAATTAAGAAATGGCAGCTACTTTTTTTAGCAAATCATCAAGCAAAAAATGTTGCTCAGAAGAACAGCTTTCTGTGATTAAATTTCTCACCTTTTTCAATTGTAAGTTAATCTAATTTTCCATGTTAGTTTTTGATAAAAAAACCACTAGTTGACAAACAAGCTACTACAAGTATTTCTAAGCACAACAAATGACTGTTAATGTAAATTTTGAAGGTTCTTGTGTCATAAATATAATGCAAAATTAGTAATACTGAATAACAAACAGAATAAAATGTTTTTTGCGTGCAACTCTAAATATTTGTTCTTTTATTTTTTGACTAAGCACTGTGATATGTAACATGTATCTGAGACAAACGCATAACATAACAGTATCACATTTAACTTCTTTTAACATCTCTCTTTCTTTCTTTTTCAAACTACAAATTAAGGTTTTTATAGAATTTGAACATTTAGTGAAGTATGTAAATATAACAAAAAATTGAAGATTCTATCTAGTTAAAATACAAGTATAAATTTAGCTTGAATCATCAATATAGCACATTTACAAAATATTTTAACACAAACTTGGAAGAAATATAATTTGCATAAATTTCAGACAAATCAGAGCCTGTTACACCATTTTAATATAACAGTGCTCTTTTCAATGTATGATGAACACATTAGACAAACAATTGGTGACAATTGCTAAGTTATAATGTAAAAAGGTGCTTGCAATCCAATTTTTAGCACATGCATCAATACACCTGATGGGCCAAGATTTCATCTGTTGTAGCATGCACAGCTTTTGCAAGAAATTTTTGGTGTATACCAATATTATACAGCATACATTATAACACTTCCTGATGAGATCTTGCTTGTACAGAAACTTGAATTTCCATGTGTTGCCATGAATTTTCCACACGGTGCAAATCAACCTCCATTGTGGGCATTACAATTAGAGATCGACCGATATGTTTTTTTGGGGCTGATACTGATATGTCGGCCAATTATGGACCGATAACTGATACCAATATTTCCAAAATTTTTAAATCTTGTTTTCTGCTTCATTATCAAAAATATAATGTATTCTATGCCTTATCTTTTTATTGAATAACTTCAAAAATCAAGATTTGTGAGCTAAAATTTTTTAATATTTTGCTATGATTTTTAATTAATCTGATTAATGATGAAAGACAATGCTCTTGTTTCAGCTGCAATGGCCGACGCATGCTCCATGGTTCACCTTGTCTGCTTGTTTATGAAAACACACCTGCTAGCATTGCTGCAAGATAACTGCCTTGACTTGGTTCGTTGTGTGTTCTTGCGCAAGTTGTCTGCATGAGTGAGAAATACAATAGAGTTTTGTCAATACCTACTGAGGCCGATAATATTGGCCATTTAGGATGGTACCGAAATATCGGTAAAACCCAAATATCAACCTGATATATTGGCCAGGCCGATATATTGGTCTATCTCTAATTACAATGCTTGGTTATATGCAAACTTCACAAAATGCAAACTTTCTACCTTTCTTATACATTTTACAACCAAAATTTTTTGAAATGGTGTCCTAATATACTAATCTCTTAGCATACATGGAGCACAACTCTGAAGCTCTCATTACCAATTTGTAGACCTTCAAATATTAGTTATATAAAAGCAAACATTTAGTACAGCACACATAAACAAACAAATAATTATTTCTATAATTTATTTCTATTTATTTACATATTTGGCTCATACTCATGATCTATATCACAAAGCTTATTTAAAAAACACAAGAATGTTTCATCATAGCACTTCATGGGGTGTGCATCATTTGGTATGTGCATGCAATATTGCCAAGAAACAATACTGAAATAATGCACCAGAAACTACCGCATTTGTTCATTAGCATACAGAAACATTACATCATAAGAGAATATAATGTTGTAAAAAGTATCAGACATTTGCATTGATTACATGAAATTGTTAAATGAAGATGCCCAACACTGTAGAAATGCATCCAAATCCTTCCTAATCAAGGTATCAAATGTCTTGATAAAATAGATAGCTTGTTGGTGACAACCAGTTACACTTAGGCATTCAACAGTTTGTTTGGAGGAATTTAATAACAGCTTAAGTGTATCTGTTCCACAGTTGGTAGGCATATGTTAAAATTCAATGGTCACAAAACAAAGTATATATTTTCTACAGTTGAGCATTGAACAAAGATGACTCAACTTTGTTTGCTGCATAAGAAAGTAATTTTGCTTGTCTCTAAGCATATATAATTGTCGTCTTTCAATGAGGTATAGGTTTTTACTCTCTTGACTTGTTCAGCAAAATTAACAGTTAACAAACACACCATCTAGGTAATTAACAACCCAAGCACTGTGGTCAGTGGTTCTTAATTGAGGACAGTGAAAAGTAATGCCAAAAATTGTTTTATGTGTTGGGAGGCTCATTATGGTTTGATTCATCACCGCATTACTTGAAGCTCATAGTTGAGTAATTGGCATCACTTTGCTTTTCAAAGCTTTAGTGAGGCCACCTTAATCATCACAGGTTTTGCTTGAGACTATAATTCACATGCTCTCTCTAAATCTTATGTTTTTTATTCATCAGTTTACTCATATGGGGCGTACAAGCAAGAGCTGCTTATAATTTTTAGGATTGAAGATGCATAAATTCTGTGACATTGATTTCCTATTGAAACAATTTGGTAATTGACTTGATTACGTAACCTTTCTAGAAATGTACAGCTAAAATATGGATGTGTGCAAGTTCAAATCTCTGCCAAGTTATAAAAGAAGGGTATGGTGGGCAGATTCTTTGAAAGCTTACAGAAAATCTAGAGCCTTCAAAATCTTACAAACCATTTAGACATACATTACGTGATGCAGGGTTGTCACAGAAGTTAAGAGGAAAAACTGCACCAACTGTTTTGCTGAAATTAAAAACAGTTTATTAACTGCAACAAATATTTAGGTTTTGAAATCCACCAATGCTAGAGCCAAACATACATATATTTATATCAAAAAGTACATGATTCATAACCACGTTTCCCCATGCATCCTGTTCTAGTTGAGCTTAACTGAAATAAGAGTTCATCAAGGTAAATAGTAAGTAAATATGGACTTAATCCTACCATGCAGCTTACCCTACTGGCTGCAGTGAAGTGGTCTGAAAAACACGTACTGCTATATTTACATGGTATATTGCTATATTTGCATGGTCTAGTTTCTATATGAACCTACCTTCATTCTCATTATGCACAGTGGTATATCATGCTTAATTAGGTTTTTGAACAGCAGCTTGTAGTTACTGTAGTTCGGTCAAACACTCTTGATGCAACTAACATTGAAAACATTACAATGCCTTCATTTGTAAAAATGCCATAATCTTTTTAGGTAAAAATACATAATATTAATACCGCATTCTGGCACAAAACAATATCGGCTATACTGTTTATCAGTAGTGATGGCAAAAATCAGTGAAATGCCAGATAAAATGAGTTTGGAAAAAGTATAAGTATGAATTTTATTTTTGGAAAAACTATAAGTTCAACGAGTTCGGAAAAACTATAAATATGAATTATATTACTAGTTTTTGTTCAACAGCAGATCATGCATTGCATTTATAGTCTACATTACGTAGATATATTTTGGATGTTTCATGACCTACACATGCATATCCTTGCTTTTTTGACAATCTGAACAACTGCAACCATTTTAAAGTTGACTAAAAAAGCAAAATATATCAACAGGATCCATACTTACATCTTTTCAGCAACAGCATCGATGACTTCTTGTGAAGAAGTATCCATGTTTTTTTTTAAAAGCTTGAGCACACCCTAACTGAAAAGGACCTACTGTAAGCAAACAGTTGTAGCCAAGTAATGGTTTGTTATACTCTCAATATTCACTGTACTGCTCACTAATGTAGTCACTATAGGATGAATGAGTAAACTGATAGTCTAAACCCAAAATTGTCACAAACTGTTCAGTAGCTGAAGAGCAAATCAAATCCATTAAAACTGCCTTGTGCACTAGATAATTTTTTTTGTTCACTTCTGTAGTTCAAACCATTTTTTGCAAACTACTGGTAGATATAAGCAGGTACGTCAATGTTTTTTCACTGTCGCACCGGTGAATCCTATGGGCAACATACTACAGTCTACCTTGCAGAGATGAGCGGACTGTGAAATTTTTCAGTTCGAGTCCAGTCCTGATCTGATAAAATTAAATCCAATCTAGTCCTGATCCGCAAAATTTTTGAATATCATCAGTCCGATCCAGTCCTGATCCGCCAATGTAAAATCACGTATTTTTGTTTTGCCTCATGAGGCAAAAGAACTCTTGGAGCTATTTTGCCTTTAGCCAAATACCATTGATTGAAGGTAAAATATTCCAGCACTGATTTTGCTTCGTGAGGCAAAATAGTCATAGCCTTTTGGCATTTCAAAAATTTAACAAGGAAGTGTCTATTATAGGCATCAGAAGGAAAAGCACTGCTGGAGCTATTTTCCCATTAGGAGAATCTGATTGCTGGGATTCGTCAACAAGTAAATTGGATTAACGTAAAGTACTTGTTACCCGACCTAAAACCCTAAACCTAAACCAAAAGCCTAAACCTAAAGCCTAAACCTAAAGCCTAAACCTAAAGCCTAAACCTAAAGCCTAAGCCTAAAGCCTAAACCTAAAGCCTAAACCTAAAGCCTAAACCTAAAGCCTAAACCTAAAGCCTAAACCTAAAGCCTAAACCCTAAACCTAAAGCCTAAACCTAAAGCCTAAACCTAAAGCCTAAACCTAAAGCCTAAACCTAAAGCCTAAACCTAAAGCCTAAACCTAAAGCCTAAACCTAAAGCC
>Ga0210059_1010639_pt1 | contig 14171 bp, 8 predicted proteins | sample Ectturendosymbi2_FD_188042 | JGI IMG/M metagenome (GOLD analysis project Ga0210059, IMG submission 188042) | Ecteinascidia turbinata endosymbiont from Florida, USA - Sample 2 (SPAdes) (version 2) | ecosystem: Host-associated > Tunicates > Ascidians > Unclassified | place: Key West, Florida... | reverse complement strand
CACATGCTCACCCGTAAATTGCATACAATTTTCAATTTTACTTGTTTACTGATATCGTTTGCAAGGTATCTGCTTTAAAATCGATTATTTATCAGCCTTCTCTAATAATTTTTATTGTGTTTTTTTTAGATGAGTGCTTTTTTCTGCAAAATTAAAAGACTAACTTCTGCTTGATCGCATTTTGCAAAAGTGAGAGATGAATGTGCATTTACATTGATTTAAAACAAGTTTCCGTATTCCTGGAAAGTGCAAGTAGGGTTTATGAATTCATCTGAAAAGAATTATCACTTTAAGTAACTAATACAGCTGAAGGTCGGAGTCGGTCCGGAGTCGTAGTCGGATAATCGAAATTGCCAGGAATCGGATGACGGGACTTCCGACTCCACAGCCCTGGTTGGCGGTTTGGCAAACATTGATTCTCCTACCAACGCTCCATGTCATCAACATTTTATAAACTACTTGCATCACCAGCTTCATTATAACATTATTAGCATAATTCTAAAGTTTAAAAAAACACTGTTTTGAGATACTGAAACGGTCTCTCAAAATACAGTGCAGAAGAAACTTGATTTACTACCACCATCAAAATACACCAAAACCTTGCTTTACAGTCATCTCGCTATTGCAGTCTCTCAAAACGTCTTTGCGGTCAGCAAGGTCAACTGTATACGTATCAGTGTCATTCTTAGCACACATTCTGTTTGTGATGTATTACACATTCAACACTGCGCCTAATGTGGTGCCATTCCTAAAAAAATTATTACAAACAAATTTAGCACAAAAACTGCTAAATTGGACAGATTTAGTCAAAGCAGACTAATTAGCTAAATTACAACAGATTTAGCTAAATCAGACAGTGAAAACTACGCTGCTTCTGCATGGTTGGGTGACTTCAAAATTAATTTGATTGTGATTAGCAGTGTGTGGACAGTTAACACTCTATTTTTACTGCTCACTCTGTATAACCTTGCTGCGGTCTGAAAATTTCATCTCACGTAATGAAATTTTCTCAGTGAATCAAATTGCATCAAAATTTCACAAGTGTCGGTTTTCAAAATTTTTGTTGGCTGGTACCCAAAATTAGAGCTCGACCGATGTATCGGCATATCGATATATATCGGCCGATATGACAAGTTGCCGGTGTATCATATCGGTAAAATTCCGCCGATATATGTCAGCAATATTTGCTCATAAAAGTGTTGCGCTGTTGCTCTGCATGGAGAGTTCGAAAACCCAAGTTGCTACTTCGTCTCTGACCCTGATTGATTAACACAAATGCACTGTCCTGTTCCTAGCGCACAGAGCCTGCACACACACAGACCGTTGTGCAACAGTCCTGACAAAACGCTTAATGTAACATTAGCTCATAGGTTTTGGCACGGTAAGCAGATGATTGCCTGAGAACAAACTAGGTTACGTGCTTTTGTGTTGGTTGGCTGTTTTACCAAGGTCTCTCTAGGCTAGACAGTCTTGCGTCCAGCGTGCATCAAAAAAGTGCCTACGTCACAGCGAGCAGGACCCAGGTTTGCACAGAATTCGATGTTGTACGGTTCTTCATCGCAGTGAAGTAATGGTTTTAATGCGTCGCACATTTTTTTTACTTATGACATCTGAGCGTATGCACAAGGAGTAAGCCCACTTATACGCAACACATGTTTGCTGCTTGTGTATTTTTTGATTTAGAGTTAGACTATTCTATGCTATGGACTGCAGTAGGCACAACGGATTAAACCATCCTTTTAGGCAAACACAGCTGGTTGAAATGGTCACGTGACAAGTAAAATACGTAAAGAAGTAAGGGTTTAGGTTTAGCCTACAGTTCACACAATGACAATGCAAGGAAGAAGCTGCTAAAAACTTGCCAGCACTAAAAGCATAACATTACTTGTTTATCAGACTGACCCATTTACATATGTCACAGTCAACTGAGACAGTCAAGTTGTCCAAACTTGTCATGTGACCAGTTCAGCCTGGAATCAAGTTCAGCTGGTGGCAAAACAGCTCCAGGAGTGTATATTTTGCTTTATAAAATAATTGTAACTTGTGAAATTATTTTCTTTGTTTATGTGGCCTGAAGAAAAATACGCACTGTAATGTCTTTCAGCTGTAGTTTGAAAATGTTTGGCTGAAAGCAAAATAGCTCCAGGAGTGGCTATTTTGCCTCATGAGGCAAAATAGATACTGCTTGAGTAGTACAAAAATATCGGTATTGGATATCGGCAATGAAAATTGAAAAACATCGGTATCGGCCCAAAAAAGCCTTATCGGTCGAGCTCCACCCAAAATGTGCCAGTTTTTATCAGCTTGGATGGAACTCTGACACCTACCCTCCTGGAATGGCTCTGCCAAGAAGAGCATGGGTCTGGCTTATCTGCGTTTGTATTGGTGTCACGTTTCCGCTCCTTATCACACAAATGGGGTATAGTCCCTTGCGGCTTGTGAGTGTGGCAGAGGAAGAGACTTGCTGACAATGTTTACTTCATTGTCCAATCCATCAACTCCCTTATAGAACTGCATGACCTGACAATTCTGGATGCAACCTCCATGGAACAACTGTGACCCGACAATTTTTTGAACAATCCATCGAATTACAGTTTGTTGAACCAAAGCCTCCATGCCCCCCTTCTAATGCCCATGGACATTACCGTATAAGACATGGGCCTAGTGTAACATTTTATACTGATGATATTGTTTGTGATCAAAACATGCAATCTATGATAAAACTACACTGCTACTTTTACAGGGTCACACTTATTTAGCACACTGTCATGACTTAACTGCAGCTTCAGGATTTGTTTCTTCAAAGGTACTAAAGAAGATTATAAAATACGCAGTGTTTGTGAATGTTGCAACAACACTTACTACAGTACTTTGCATCGATTCAGTAAGCCAGTGAATAATGACATACTTTTAATTTTAATATGAAGAATTAGAAATTACAGTACCTCTTCCAATTTTTCAAGGACCTGGGCAGATGTGAGATGTTCATCTTCACTATCATCCACTAAAATTTCACTGACATCCTCTGAATTGTCCATATGCTGTATATTTAAAGCATAAATGTTATATAATTTATTTAAACTAAAACATTAACCCTAAACCTGTTCAACAAAGAGCATGAGATTTGAAAAAAAGGGGCAAAGGCTCAATTAATTTTCTTACACATGGATTAGGTCAAGAATTGATAAAACAACAATTTCAAACGACATTGTGTGTTAAGAGCAATGATGAAGTCTTTTACTCTTGATTCATGCTGCACCTTTCCTTGAACAACCACTTTTTAAAAATATAACATGCAGAGCACAATATCACCTTAAAATAGTGAACAGAACTGTTTGTTCCTAAATACAAAGCTTCAATAGCTTAGTCCACTTTGTATGAAAATAATGACGGAGGTGCTGACAACAATTTAACATAATTTTTGCCACTTAAATTGTTATTCTTATTTAACAAAGTAATAGGCAACTCTCACAGTCTGAGCTAGCCATTTTGTGGTCTCTGACACGTTAGGTAGATCACTGTTTCTTATTGTGATATAATTTGGTATGTTATAATTATGAGTATGTTTCTCTATATGGTAATTTTTTCTTTTTCTAAACATTTTCTACTTACACAAAACAAGCAACCAAAACAAACAAAAAACTTAACCAATTTTTCTTTTCAGCAAATATCTTCATATGAAGAGATTTGCAAAGTTAGTGTGGTGGTCATTCTCACAATTTGGGACTTAACACTTTGAGAGCCGGCGTATGATATATTTGTACTTCGATTTCGGCCTAAAAACAGCAGTTTTCAGTTGCCTTACCAACGCCCTAGCTCCTACACCAATTGCGCTAGAGAGCTGTTCAAGGGCTCAAACGGATCGGCCAGTCTAGTAGATTGCACTAAAAAACAAATTTCTTGGTTGGGGGGTTGCAGATTTTTTGTGACTGACGTCATAAGTAAAGTAGTTTCGGGGTCATTTTGGCTCATGTTGCCTGGCCTAGGGCCCAACCGCTAGGCCAAAGTGTTTTTCTGAAGTTTTCATTGGAAACTAGGCTCGGGTCCGAGTCTTTTGAGCCTTTGATCGACTTTCTAGCATTTCTCGTTCAAAAGTTATGATCTAAAATAAACAAATTAATTAATTATCTAATTTTAGCCAATTAGTCAAATATTTTTACTAACTTACATCATAACTTTTGAACCCAAAACCCAGCAGGTCATCAAAAGTATCAAAAGACTCGGATTGTAGCCTAGTTTCCAGTAAAAATTTCAGCGAAATACTACCACCTAACGGTTGGTGCCGAGGGTCAGGCAAAGTGGGCCAAGTTGGCATAAAAGTCCTCTACTTATGATGTCACTCACAAAAAAACACGCAACCCCCCAAGCAAAAAATTTTTTTCAAGTGCAGACTAGAAGACTTGCCACATCTTTTGACCCTTCGACCAGGTCCATATCCCGTATAGGAGCGGAGATATTCCCGTGCAAATCCACGTGCGTTTAGGCAGTTTTTTTTCAATAATGCCCGAAAGCAGCCGGACGCCAAAGTGTTAATGTTTTCTCTCTGAAAAGCTACCAGAAAATTGTCAACAAAATATATGCAGTAAAAACAAACTGATGTAAAGTATGTAAATACCATGAGGTATTTCAAGTCTTCCTATGACCATACCCATAACCTTCCCCAGGGTAAGGCAGGTTTAAAAACAATGAGTAGCTTCCATACCCTTTAAACACCTTCCAATACACTTGGCTTTAGGTTGTAAATGAAGTAGATAGGTAGGTTGATTAATGTATTTTTGTGAATCAAACTACGAAACAAAAGAAATACAACAAAAACCGCAGGGCAGAAAAGTTTAAAATTATATATATATTGATAAAAAAACTGTGAGCTATTTTTTTTTCGGTCACAGACCAAAACTTTTTTGAAATGACCGAAAAATATTAAGCCATTTCAGTCAAAATGTTTGAATATATAGGATAAAAAACACTGTTATGGCGAGTTTTAATACAACTGTGAGACAAAGTACCGAAATGTTTTAGTAACCAAAATGTCCCAGTAAAAAATGACCAAAACGTTTAAGTAAAAAAGAAAACCAAAACATTGAGGACTTATTTCACATAGGGTTGACAGTAGACCTCACAAGGCAACTACTACTACTGCCTTTTTGACATAAATCAATACAAAATTAAAGAAATTTCAAGAAAAGAAAACTGAAGTGACAAAATGCAATGATTTGAACATCATACAAAAGTTATTAATAAAGCATAACATCAAACAAAGACAAAAAAAAACAGTAAAAACCATACTTATGCACAGGGAAAGGCTTTTTTACAGCTGATACCGATATCAGCCATTTGTGGGCTGATAGCTGATACCGATATTTCCAAAATTTTTAAATCTTGTTTTATGCTTTGTTGTCAAAAATGTGATGCAATTTGTGCCATACTTTTTTTCAAAATTCAAAAAAATCAGGAATTGAAAGCTAAAATTTTTGAAATTGCAGCTATTTCAATGCTTGATAACTTGTTAGCATAACATACACTGTTTGCAATGAATAAACACAGTGCCATGAAAAAAAAGATAAAGTTAAAATAACAAAACAATAAGAACAGAACACTGAATGTAGGAGAACTGCCTATGGTCCTTAAACCAAAAACGGCGCTTGAAAGTTGAAATGTGGTGAACAATGAAAAGAAGGAAGTACAAAACAGAGCATCAAGTTAAGGAGGTTAAAATTAGCAGAACACTGTATTCAATTCACCATTGCCAAAAAAGAAAATTCATGTTTGTTAACTCTTTGGCGTCTGCTAGGATTCGGGGATTTTCGGGAAAAAAACGCCTGAACACACATGGCTTTGCGTGGGAATATCTCCGGTCCGGTATGCTCTACTGACCCAGTAAAAGTCTCAGAAGACACGGCAAGTCTTCTAGTCTGCACTCGAAAAAATATTTTTTGCTTGGGGGGTTGCGGGTTTTTTTGTGAGTGACGTCATAAGTGGAGGGGTTTTAGGCCACCTTGCCTGGCCTGGGCGCCAACCGTTAGGCGGTAGTATTTCGCTAAAGTTTCTACTGGAAACTAGGCTACAATCCGAGTCTTTTGATACTTTGGATGACCTGCTGGGTTTTTGGGTTCAAAAGTTGTGATGTAAGTTAGTAAAAATATTTGACTAATTAGCTAATTAATTATTTTCATTGTTTTAGATCATAACTTTTGAACCAGAAACACTAGAAAGTCGATCAAAGGCTCAAAAAACTCGGACTTGAGCCTAGTTTCCAATGAAAACTTCAGCAAAACACTTTGGCCTAGCGGTTGGGCCCTAGGCCAGGCAACATGAGCCAAAATGACCCGAAACTACTTTACTTATGACGTCAGTCACAAAAAATCTGCACTCCCCAACCAAAAAATTTTGTTTCGAGTGCAATCTACTAGACTGGCCGATCCGTTTGAGCCCTTGAACAGCTCTCTAGCACAATCGGCGGAGGAGCTAGGGCGTTGGTAAGGCAACCGAAAACTGCTGTTTTTTAGGCCGAAATCGAACTACGAATATATTGTAGACCAGTTCTCAAAGTGTTAATAGTTACTGTACTACATAAATCTTGTGAAATTTTGTTTTTGTGTATTTTCACAAATCAACCTTTCACACTCTTCTGCAACTCAGTGATATTTCCATTTGAAAAGTCAATCAAGTCTTAAAGAAACAAGTTTGGAATTTTGATGTAATGTAACATTACATAAGTGCATGTCCTTAAAAAAGCAAACTAGTTGCATTAGTTATTGCAACGGAAATACTGGTTTTGGTATGAAATACCTCAACTGATTTGTCAATACTCAGTAGTTTCATATCAACAGTTTTAAGATTGTCTTGCAGAAAGCAAAGTTTATCTGCATTTTCACCAAGTAGCCTGCAGTAAGTTAGCTGGTCATCTACAACCTAGCCTAAACAAAAGCAGCATTAGGCTATAACCAATTACCAGCCATCAGCCAGAAGTAAATTCTGTAAGAACAAGTCGCCATGACAATAGCTGAGGTGCACATGTATGCAATACGAATCCAATGATTGTGTAATAATGCCACTGTAGTTCTGATCCAATCACAAACACTGTGCTTTTAAGTTGCATTGTTGCAAACATTGTTTTGGTTGGTCATGTTTAACAAATGGACAACAATTGTTATGCGACAATGAATACTAACTACCGTGCTGCTATCAGACCAAACAACAAATTGCCAATTCAACGTATTTTTGAAATGCTGGAGTAGCGCTTCCTTAACTTGTGTGCCACATCCACAAAAGCTGGTTTCACATTGCAACAGCTTGGATTGTGAGATCACAATTATCATTATCATGCTTTGTGGAAACTGTCAATTAACTTAACTCACGAACACGATATTTTAGCTTGCGTACAGTATAAACTAGCGCACTTATGGCCTAATACTGTACATCAAGTTAAGAAAAGTAGAATCCTTTTAAGATGTTATGTGCAACTGCTTCACAGCGACAGTTGTCATCACTGGTGAATAGCGATTGCATTTGCAATCATATTCATAATGCCATAAATGTAGCTCAACATAACGCAAATCATTTTTCGTGCAAGCTTTTAAAAAATTGATCTGCACCAAACTAGGCATTGATTGGACTTTTGCACCTTAAGTTCCAGTCAAACTTTTCATACTGCAAAAACTTCCAGAAGTACAATGGGAGTTTATTCGTACACAACACCTGCGTGTGGTAGCTTCAAGCATTGCAAAACTTCCCAATGATGCTTTTGTTTCGGCTGCGATGGCTGACGCATTCTCCATGGCTAATCTTGTCTGTTTGTTTATGAAACCGCACCTGCTAGCATTGCTGCAAGATAACTGTCTTGACTTGCTTAATTGTGTTTTCTTGCGCGAGTTGCCTGGATGCGTGAGGAATATAACAACATTTTGTCAACACCTACTAAGACCAAAAAAATTGGCTGTTTCGGCCGATACCGATATATCGGTAAAAAACAAATATCAGCCGATCTCTAGGTACCACACAAGGAAGCAATATAGTCAACTAGAGTAAAAAAAATGTTCGCAATGTTGGGGTAAAAAAAAACTACCCCCTTTAAAAACTATTGAAAAGAAAAAAAGTTTCAAATGAATTGGTGCTACAGAGGCATTCATTGAGACATTGTTTGTAACATATTTGTTCCAACCTAAATCCTCAAATAAGGTTTGCAGCTTTGTTTGAAAACTGATGTCGATATCAGATAGGACCAAAAGTTTCAAACAAATTTTATAAACTTTTATGCTGCTTTAGACGTACTTAGCATAAACATGTCAAAGTTCGCAAGTGCTTTGGTAATGCATGTCTCTGCATACCCATACCAATCAAAAATTTGTCAACTTCACATTTTTAGTTTGATGGCCTAGTTCGTTTTTACCCCAAATGGATGTATTGACTTGGGCAAAAAAAAACTAGTTATTTTTTACTCCAGACAAGATTTTTATACCCCGTGTTTGTATTTTTATATGACCTTACTATAAAACAGATCAAGTAAATTTCTCTATAGTACTGTTCTGCAAGAAACAAGATCCTTCATTTGTTGTTGGGCATTTCAGCTGTATTGTTAATGCATTTTATTACAATAACTGCTCACAAGCAAGTGCTAATTATCGTTTTGTGTCTAGAACAGAGGTTCTTGAAGTATGTTAGATGCGTCTTCTTTAGCATTAGTGATTGATACTTGCATCTCAGCTAACCTCACAATCCAACCCAAAAAACAGTAAAAACTTTATTTTTGCAATTATTGTGATTTTCAACAGTATGTTGCTGCCACACCCGTGCCACCCATTCCAAAGCTTTCATGACCCTCAGTTGAAGAACCCAGGGTCTAGTCAAGAAAGTAACAAAACAGTGGTGATGAAACTGCATCGTAATTGTATTTTTTTAAACTGCATCACAGTAGTACTGTGCGCCTAAAAGCAATGGTAGGTTCGTAGGACGCTTTTTTGCTGGAATCACGCTACAGCAGGTTTACCTTTAAGAGCCATATAAGAAAAAATAGTATTTAACACTTTGTGAGCCAGCGTACGATATATTCGTACTTTGGTTTCGGCCTAAAAAACAGCAGTTTTCGGTTGCCTTACCAACACCCTAGCTCCTCTGCCAATTGCGCTAGAGAGCTGTTCAAGGGCTCAAATGGATCGGCCAGTCTAGTAGATTGCACTCGAAAAAATTTTTTTTGGTTGGGGAGTGCGGATTTTTTGTGACTGACGTCATAAGTGAAGTAGTTTTAGGGTCATTTTGGCTCATGTTGCCTGGCCTAGGGCCCAACCGCTAGGCCAAAGTGTTTTGCTGAAGTTTTCATTGGAAACTAGGCTCGAGTCTGAGCCTTTGATCGACTTTCTAGTGTTTCTGGTTCAAAAGTTATGATCTGAAATAAACAAATTAATTAATTCGCTCATTAGTCAAATATTTTTACTAACTTACATCACAAATTTTGAACCCGAAACCGCAGCAGGTCATCCAAAGTATCAAAAGACTCGGATTATAGCCTAGTTTCCAGTAAAAACTTCAGTGAAATACTACCGTCTAACGGTTGGCGCCCAGGGCCAGGCAAAATGGCCTAAAAGCCCTTCACTTATGACGTCACTCACAAAAAACCCGCAACCCCCCAAGCAAAAAAGTTTTTTTCGAGTGCAAACTAGAAGACTTGCCGCATCTTTCGAGACTTTTACTGGGTCTGTAGAGGATACTGGACCAGAGAAATTCCCTTGCAAAGCCACGTGCGTTTCTGTGTTGTTTTTTTCCGAAAATCCTTGAATCCTAGCGGACGCCAAAGTGTTAACTGCATACAGTAATTGATAGAACCAGATGCATTTAGTTAGATTAAAATAATGCAAAGATTTTCTTTACCAGATAAAAAACATTTTTGACACATGTATACACCTCAAGACAGTGAAACATCTCTTGAGGCAATTTTCAGGTCTAAAAGCAGGCCAGCTTGAAATTTCACTCTCCAAAAAAGACAATATTTATGCATGGTAAAGTCATTACAGACAAAAGGTTTTTTAAGTACAAAGTGAGAAACAGAAGAAAAGCAAGTTGAAAAAGAAAGTCGAATCAAATTAGGAGCTTGTTTGTTGAACTAGTTACCAATGCACCACTAAGTAAGCAGTTAAAGTTCCCTAAGTGCTACATATAAGAGTAAATCTGAATGCATACAAATGATTGAGGAGTAAATATGGGAAAACTTATGCTGTTTTTTTGACCAAGACTTAAAGTCGACTACTGGGAACAACTTCAAAATGTTTTCTTTGAGGATGTCGATGATACAACACCAACCAGTATGGAAATAAACTTTTTGCACAAAAGTGAGAGTGCAACTATTACATGTCGCTTGTTTTGGGATTGGCCCACTGTGAAAGACATGGGTATTCTCTTCCATGCATTGAGTATTGCTTTCATGGTCCAGACCAGAAAATACTTACAGATGCAGGCAGAGGAAAGTCTTGCTTAATTTTTAAGGGAGAGCATGGTGTCCAAAAGTTTGCTAACCTAGCTGCAAGTTTGGAAAATATTACTAATGACCTACTCAAGACTGCTTGAACTGAAGTGATCATTGTAATCCCTTGTTTTTGCATGAAAGCATGCTGTGAATAAATCATTGCAAGTCTACATTATGGCTAAATGTTTGTGCAAAAATGTGGATTACTTTTAATGTACAGAATACAAGCAAATCTGGATGAAAAAGCAGTAGTTTTTTTTTACCCAGACAAAGTTTTTTTACCCCTTCGCCTGGGCAACAAAAACTAGTGTTTTTTTATTATAATTTTTTTTTTGGGAAAAGATAACAAAAAAATTTCAATGTCACAATATACTTTGGCATGGGGGCTACCTTCTATCAAAAGACCAAGAAAATACCTTAGCTTGTTTTGGAAATATTGCAAACTTAAAATTTTTTTTTATCCCATTTGACTATACGTACATAATAATCATAGAAAAATGGAATAAACACGAAAAACTTCAAATTTCCAAGAATTTCAAACCATAGTTCAGGGCTAATAAACGTTTGAAAAACTGACCAGAATATGTTTTCATTCTGGACAAGAAGTAAGCTATTTTTGCAAGGAAGAAAGCCATGTATGATAATTGTGAACTGATGCAATCTCACAAAAATGGTTGTCAAAATAAAAGAAAAAGTTGATGTGCGACTTTACGTGGTTGTGACTGTGAACAGGCACCCACAAGGCATGAAAATACATATATAAACACAACATACAAAATAGAAACTATTAACAAACAAAAAATGAAATGCAATACAAACATAAGAAAACAATGCAAATCAGCCATATACATGCATGCAACAAAGAAGGTGGACAAGCAATGCATGAAAAATTGAGAAATATACAGATGAGGAAGTGAGTCATGCACATAGGTGAGATGAGTGGCAATGGACGTAAGAAGCAGAATGTCCTGCAGCATCCATGACATTGCAAAGGCAGCACATGACAAATATGGAAAAAACAATTTTTAACAACACAGACAAGAAGTAACACAGGGGACAAAGTAAACCCTGATCATGTGGTAATGTTCAGACAGTCCATAGTAACACAAATTTAGCAACTGGTGATATTTAAACAAATGAAGAATTTTCAAAACTCGGTACTTAAAACCAAGAATTTCCATTTACCTCTAATAGGTTGACAACAGTTAAATTTCTATATGCTATCAAGGAATCAGCGAACTGTGCTTTGCTTTCATCTTTTTGTCATGATTGAACTTGCACATATTGATGTTTTACAGTCAATTTTTAGCTGAGCACCAAATCAGAAAATAATAATAAACATGTTGGTGGACTCAAAACTGATGCACTGACATGAAACATACTGCATGCATGAAACCTGTGAGTATTTACAAAGTTATGCGATATGAAAATGTCACCTGATGTAATATAAGCCTACCTCCACCAAACATTCACAGCCATAATGTGGTGGCAACATCTCCTAAGAACTGCTGAGTCATTACTCAGGTTAAATCCCAGCCGTAACCTGAGTGTAAACCTAAATCCGAAACACTATAACCCTAATCCAAAAGCCCTAACCCTGAAACCCCAAACGTAAAAACTTAACCCCAACACCCTCACCTTAAACCCTAACCCTTAATAAATCCTAAGCCTAAAACCCAAGGCATAGGCAAAAACCTTGCATCCACAGATATAATGACTTATCACTTCTCATGCAGTGTTGCTGCCCCGTGGCAGGTGAAGTGGTCAAAGGCAGGGTACCTATAAGGTGAAATTTTAATTTTGTGTAACTTCGCAAATACTCAACTAGGACGGGTTTCATGCATATGTTTTGCTGTCAGTGTATTGTAATGAGTCCAACAACATGTTCATTAGCCTTATATATTTTTTGAATTGGTGTTCAACTAAAGTTTGATCCTGTATGTATTTTGGGCTTGTTTTTCTGTTAAATTACACAATTTGGGCTTGTTTTTTCAAATTTATTTGCTTGTTTTTGTGAAATAATCTGGTATAACTGTACAGAGAAATACAGTTTGGTCACTGTGTACCCTGAACAAGAGTTGCATTGTTTTTATCTTAATAATCAGACTTTTTCAAAACAAAATAACTTAAAGTTCCTTGATATTTGATGATAAACTTGACTGGAAGGTCAAATCTAAATCATGTGGAATATTCCAATTGAAACACTATGCCAACATTTTAGTGCCATATTTGTTTATTTTGTTCTGTTTTTAATCTTAATGTGATTTACCTAATATATAAAAAGCAAATAAAATTAATTTTCTTCCTCACATTTTTTATGCCTCAGCACCTTCATTACACTCAGCAATCATGACAAGTTTAGAACAACTAAACAACACAGAAAAAAATTAAAAAAGCAGTCATGCAAAACAATACTTCAGAGTGGGTTGGCAAAAATTACGGACAACAAGATTTCCGAAGGCAATATCTGCTTTAAATTAGGCAAAATGAAAGGGTGACAAATGGCAGACAGTAATACAGGTAAGCATGCCATGAGCGGAGAAGAAATGACAAATGTCAGGCTCACATAGCCACAATGCTGGTATTATTCCTTTTGACTATTGCCAATACCATCGCAGTTGTTTGGGGTCAATATTTAATTTATTTGTTTATGAGCAGACACGACGTCCATAGTATGAACACACACACTCTGCAAAACACAGGTTGATAAAAACAGACAAAACAGAACGTAGTACAAGGCACTGAAGCTGGCGGAATCACAGGGTTACAGACACTTTTTGCAACTGCATTGAAGACAGAACCATAGGGTCATTTGATTGCAATACAAGGATTTTAAGGTGAACGAAGTGATGTCCACCTCCAGGATCTCCCAGACATTGACTTTAGCTTAATTCCTAGGCCCACAATGACAATCATAAAGCTGAACGATGGTGTCATTAACATCAACATGATACCTGTTGTATCTGTGAAATAAGTGGCTAGTTCATATAAGATTTGATTTTTTGTGGTGAAACTTTTACCTGTGTTGGTTAATCAACACATTTTCACATAGACTTGTGTTCTTACTATCTGTATTAAAATGCACATCATCAAATTTATTTCTATTCACAGTTTAGAACATTACTCAGTTTACATTGAATAAAAAATAAACAAGAGCCAAATAATCATGACTAGGCCAAGCAAAAGTCAAAATTTTTCTACCTTTTTTAAAGCTTATGAAACATCCACAAATCAACCTTCACACCCATACCATGAGGGAATCCCAAGTTCTTAGGTCAAAAAATGTCAAAATTTATCATCATTTACGTCAAAATTTATCGTTGGGTCAAACTTTTCTGGCAACACAATTTTTTCTCTTTATCAATATTTTATTGAAACTACAACAGCAGATATTGGTACGTACAGTATGCTTTGGCAAGGTTAGTTGCATTTCGGTGATAATAATGGGTTTGTTGCGATTTCTCACGTAACAATGTTGTTTTGCCCACAACCAGACAATAATAAAATGTTATGTAGGATTGACGTGGTAAGGCATGAACAATATTATATCCCCAAAATTAAACAACCATTTTTTTTTGGAAGTGTCTAGCCGTACGGCGCCGTATGGCTAGCTTCAGGGGGCTAGCCGTACGACACTCTCATCATGGCGCACTGTGATTGGTGGAAGCAGTGGTGCGCAGCGGTGCGACATGGTTGTCGTTGAGAAGAGCGGTGA
>Ga0210059_1010638_pt1 | contig 14173 bp, 14 predicted proteins | sample Ectturendosymbi2_FD_188042 | JGI IMG/M metagenome (GOLD analysis project Ga0210059, IMG submission 188042) | Ecteinascidia turbinata endosymbiont from Florida, USA - Sample 2 (SPAdes) (version 2) | ecosystem: Host-associated > Tunicates > Ascidians > Unclassified | place: Key West, Florida... | reverse complement strand
GACTGGAGTGGCTGTGCTTCTTGCACTTTTAGCCTTAAACGTCATACAAACAGTTTTGTTGCAGTTGAAAATAATCCCATGCGATTCTGCATACGCCTGGCACACATCTAGTATTCTTTGCAACCAATGTACACTTGGACATAACACACAAATATCATCAGCAAACATCAAGTGATTTAATAAAACTTCACCAATATAACACCCTGCTTTAATGTTGTTTAGTTCATTGGACAAATCATCTAAATAAACAGCAAACAAGTATGGACTCAGTACTCCCCCTTGTCTAACCCCATTAGACACATGAAACGGTTCGGAAAAATGCTTGCCCCACTTTATTTGCATCGTTTGTTCTTTGTACTAATGTTTCAGTAGGCGCACAAAACACATTGGCACCTTTCTTTGAATTAGTTTCTCAAATAATTTCATGTGTAGTACTCGATCGAATGCTTTCGAGGCCTCTAAAAACACAGCATGCACAGATGAACCATGGGTTACAAAGTATTAGGCAGTTTGCTTTAACAAAAATGTACATTGATCAGTACTATGACCAGCCTTAAAACCAAAGGTCTGTGGTACCAAGGAAAGGAGAGATGTTAGATAAAATGAAGTGCTCATGCAGCTTTGACACCACTAATGTCATTGCCAAGTACATGCTGAATTTCGGTTGCATCCATGCTTGCCGGAGTTTGAACTGGAGTCAGATTCTCCAATTTGAAAAAATTTCGGTCCCGGATGCAGATTCAGAAAGTTTGAAAAAGAAGCGAAGCCGAAGTCTGAAAATGTGACTCCGGCCACTTCTGTTCTATTTCAGTCAGATGTGTGCTATGTGGTCAGAGACGAACAGGCTGTCATATTTTGCGATTCAGATTCAGCCTTGAATTTTTAAACTCGGTGCAAGTCCAACCATAGCCCAAATATTTTTAGCCTAAAGGTAAAGTCCACGTCTAAATGAAGTCCAGAAAATTGACAAATTACAGTTTTTTAACAACAAAAATTCCACAGCTCTTTTTCACTAACTCAGTCCATATCCCTTCCTGATCCTAATTTTTTCAAGCGATTTCAAGCAGAAGGGGTCGAAGTCTCATATTTTTGATTCCCTATTCACTCCGACTCCGATGAACTTTGCTCTACATCCACTCCTCCTCTGCAAATCAAGGAAATATTCAAGTCCGCCTCTGTCTTGACTCCGCAAATTCTGCAGTAACATACAAATATGTTGCTTGACAGTTCTGTTTAATGGAAGGCAGTGTCTGTTTTGCCTCATGTGGCAAAAGCAATACTGGGGATGTTTTGCCTTTGGCTGAACACATTGGTTGAAGTTGTCACATGACATGTTCTGAACGCATGTCTTGTTTAGTTGATGTGGCAGTTCCCTTCTATAGAAGAAGAACAGCACACGTTTTGGCCAACTTCGTGAGAGCACTGGTGAATTTGTCCGGAGTGCCCAAGGCACGCCCAAGTTAACAATTAAGAAACTTAGACCCGCCCGTTTTCGTTCGACTTCACGCTCAGTTTTGTTATCAGTCGAAAGTGTATTCACTCATGGTTTTATTAATACAACGTTAAGCACTGCGACATTTGTCTTTTAATACAAACAACAAGAGTTTATTATAACATGGTGTATTGATATACACATACAGATTATTACAAGTAACAGGGGTTAGCGCAGGTTTTATTCTTTCATTGAGGAGAGAGAAGCCCAAATTGTCAGCGATATCATAGCCACTAAACCGTGAATCTGTTTTAGGTAATCTAGTCCATTGGTATGCCCACTTGGACTAAGCCAGCTTGGTATGCCCCCTGCTGGATATTCGGCCTATTCCAGTTTGGTATGCCCACTGCTGGTTTAGGTGTTAAGCTTGGTATGCCCACTGCTCAACTGACTGAACCTAGCAAGGACACATGTATATATAAATTTTCTCGGGCATTTTCATTGGTCAGTTTATCACGTGCCAAAGCATCGCACCGCCCTTCTCGTCTCTCGTTGGTTATTTTTCCTGTCGTTCTACGTCACTCTCGTTTTCCACTCGATCGGTGAGTTTCGTCGGCGTCCGTAATAGTGACATCGGTGTTCGTGTCTGGCTGTTCGACAGAATTCGAGGGCGTTTTTTCCGCCGCTCGTAATTACAGTGTTTTACTCGTGGGAATATTGTGTGCTAGCTTTTATCCGTTCAAACCGAAAATATTACTTACTGTTTTAAGTCGGGTTTTGGTGTAAATGGTTGCTACACTATTTTGGCTTACTCTCTTCGTAGGTGTGACTTGCGATTACATGTGGAGTGTAAATATACGATAGTTTAAATAAATACACAATACAATGTTCTTGTAAACCAAGTGTTTGGAAATCCAGTGTCCGTCTTCATTCTTCATGGGTTTAGTTCATGACTTTAGACATTCTAATGTTTCTTCTTTGCCTTCACTATTTAATGAGGTTGTCGGCGAACTTCCAAGTTGTTTTCTGAACTTGCTTTTGGAGTCTGTCTTTGTTTGTATATCAGAGTGACACGACGTTTCATGTTGAGGATGCAACGCGAACTCAATATTGACCATGACATCCCACATCTGTAACAGTTCGGTCCACATGCATGGATGAGTGCTATCATGCTTTCAGTTCTGGAAAGCTGTTAGCGGCTTCTTGTCTGCGTTGTCTGAACTGTAAGCTAAACCAGAGATGATCACGGAGCAGGAGTCCACTCCGGCAATCCGGCACAGACTCGAAGACTTGCCGAGTCTTTTGAGGGTTTGAACAGCTCTCTAGCGCTATCAGCTGAGGAGTTATGGCGTTGCCAAGAAACACGGCTTATGCTTGATTTATGCCGGATTTCGGCTGAAATCATCCGGAAGCTAAGGTGTTCATTTCATTCATTTTCATGCCCACTTTTCCTCTAGGGAGGGTCGCGTCGGCAACAGCCCTATAGCATGACTTTGAATACCTCACGGTCAACATCAATTTCAGTTAGCTCTGCTGGCTCCACACCAAGACAGGACCAAGCAAGGTCGGAGATGTATTCATTCCACCTAGGTCTTGGATGACCTCTGGGCCGCTTTCCCGTGGGTTTTAGCCAGCAGAACTTACCCCGCCAGTCTTTCGTGGGTAATTGAAGATACTCGGCCGAACTAACGCAGCTGTGATCTCTCACTTCGGAGAAGTAGTTCAACATTCAGGTATCTGCGATTATCACAGCTGCGTACTTTGTCGCGAAGTATCACACCAGGGGTGTAGCAATAGGCAAGGGTGGCAGGTCACTGCGTGGAGCCGAAAAGTCCCAACAATGTCGCAAGTTTTTTCTTCAATAGCCTACAGTACATTTACTTGCAAACGATCTTTGGTTCGAACATGGGGCGCCTAACTTATTTCTTGCCACAGGCGACATCTAACCTCAGTATGCCCCTGTTTCACATTGTGGACTCTTCACAATGATCCTATCTCTAACGCTTGCACCTAAGTTAATATTCTTAGGGTCATTACCAAGATTCATGACCATAGGTACGGATCGGAACAGAGACCGATTTAAAAACTGACAGCTTTGCCGTATTTGAAAGATCCCGTTTTGTGAACAAAGATCGATAAAGCTCAAGCAGAAATGCGTTAGCTTTACCAATCCATGTATCAACCTCCTCGCTTCACCTTTCGTTACTCGTAAATAGCACCGCTAGGTACTTGAACTTCTCCACCTTCTGTAGTGTATTGCCCAGGAGGGGATTAAGGCGGTGTGGGGCCCCTGGCTGAAACTGAAAAAGGGGCCCTATCTGTATACATAGAAGCGTAGTTAATACGAAAAAATATAAATGAACGAATTGAAGTATTTGTAATATTGAAAAAAAGCTTGAGCAAACAAAACGTAGCTGCAAGTAATATGGACGTCACAATATGAACGAAACTCATTGATTTCAAGAATCTATTTCTTACTGGAGACTTGAAACCATATCGACAAATGTTCACAAAACACCGGTGGAACCCCGTCGACGACCACGTCGCTATCACGACCACTCTAACGCGGCCCAAACACACCCATATGCTAATGCATTACCTTTTGTTTCACTAACGCGACCACCTCGGCGTCCAGAGAGCGACCACACTCCAGCTGTTTCAAAACTGATAATCGAGCACCGCGTAACACGACCACCATATTCTATCGGTATCATTACACTGGAAAACTGGTGACCTGTCATCAGCACTTTGTTAAGCTGCATCACATTGTCCTGAAGCATCGTGGATATAGGAATGTAGGCGTGCGTGCAAGTGCAGCACGTGCCAAAGAGACTTAACAAACTCATGCCGTAAACTCTTGTGGAATTTGTACTGCCAACATTGACTTTTCATGCTGTGTGTTTTTATTGTACAATAACGATAGGCTATGGCAGCACGTAAGACGGAAGGTAAAATCAAGAAAAGAATTGCAGAAATGAAGTGATCGCGATAATACATGAAACCTTCAGGATTGAATGCAAGTGTGAAGCGATCACCCCAGCCCCGCTAGCACGACCAATTGAGTGATGTTCAGTGGGTAGTCGAGCAAGCGGAGTTCCACTGTATATATACCAAATGACATTTTTGAGGTGGATAAAATTTTCTTTAAAAATTATTTTCAGAATGATCAACTTTCCATACCAGATTCCAGTGATAGCGTGACTCGAGTCAGAGTCATTTTTACAACACCTCTGAGCCTCTGATGGCCAAGCCCAATTCGTTTGTACACAAAGAAATGAGCATATTTTGCTGCATTGATGATGATCAAGATTGGCCCAAGTTTTCTGTTTTGACTGCCTAGTCGTGCTATGCTACATTTTAAGGATCAAGTGTCCCCAACTTGCTCAGAGGTAGACCTGAGACCAGTGACGGATTTACTCATAGGTCAAATAGGCCATGGCCTGGCCCCCCCCCGCAAACTTCCTATGACGACTCATCATTAACTTAAATTTTGCGAAACTGCGCAGAGGCATAACTCCACAATTAACTTCGAAACGAGAGAAAATGCGAACGTCTGGAGCAGGGATTCGCAAATACGTTTTGGCGCGAGCCTAAAAATTAGTTCTAACTTCTCGCGATCCAAACATTTCGTGAGCATATAATTTTCTGGACAATCCTCTATAATTAAATATAAATTTTAGGACTACTATTGACAGTAGCAATTTTCGTGCACAAAATTGTATGAAACTTAGCACATAAAACAGTGAATGGTTGCAACTATTCGGTCTAACGAAAATGGCAAATTTAAACTATAAATTTAAATATTTTAGCGACCCAGAGTGGAAGGTCTCATGATTTGGGTCACGACCCACTGTTTGCGGAACCTTGATCTCGAGTAGACTTTTATCAGTGCAGTAACACCACGATAGTATTGTTTGTTACGCAATATACGAATGACAATACTGCTTTTCACCGGCGTTCTGCAGTGTCTGACGGTCTTATGTTGTTGCGAGCTTTTTGTCAGTGGAGGATTGAACATCAAGTAAGAAAGCGCTGTGTGAAATGCTTGGTACTGAGGAACATGGTTGGGCGCGAGAGATTTGTAGGCCATCTGTATGAAAGTGGTTACAAGAAAAACATGAAAAATAAAGAACAGTACTCACCTGAAGTTCAATCTTCCACTGACAAAAAGCTCACAACAATGCAAGACCGCCAAACACTGCAGAGCTCCGATGAAAAGCAATATCGTCAGTATTGGATCCTACGTTTGATTGTTTCCAACTATATAGCCCGCAAACAGAGTTCTATATGTTAGTTAAATCAGCTAGTTTCTCGTGCGTTTTACTTGGAAAAGCGAGTCTACATTGGGCTTAGTTCATATGGTTAGCTGAGGGTGTTTCGAACTGTGCAAAACTTGTCTTCATGCTGTTTGCCATCAGTCTATAGCACAGAGGGTTAAAACACTACGTTTTTTATTGCTTGGGAAATTACATGTTTGAAACGATATAAATAATCCCTGTGTCCACTGAATGGGTTGTGCTTGTTTGGTCCATAAAATATGTGGTTACTATAACAAAGGATTTTACGTATAGCTAATCAGATCGACAACTAGACGATATTTTCGCGGGCGGCAACACGGTCCTGCATAAAAATGTATATATCCGAAAAATAAACCTAAAAAAACGCTAGAAAGAACTTCTGAATTGCACGAAAGAGCTATAAACTCCAAGAAAAGATTGCATTGCCATTTGTTCTTGATAAGAATGTAGGGAAGGCTTTAATTTCTGTTAAAGATCTAAGGTAATCTTAGAACCAAGTCGGCACCACAAAAGATAGGCTTTTGAGGGGCCACTACACACAAGAGGGGTATACTTTCACGCTTTTCAGACAAACGGCCAAATAGCTGACACCTGCGTCTGCGTGGGTCCCCGAAAACTAAGATGGCCAAGGGCCCTGTGCTCCATAAATCCGTCCCTGGGCGTAGCAAAGTAGGGCTCTTGGGGTGCCGGGCGTCACCTTTTTGGGGGCGGCAAATTGTTGAAAATTTTCAAAAGTACTTTGAACTCTTCAGTTTTTTTGCTTAGAATCCCTAGCCTAAAAACTTGTAAATGTGGTTGTGGAGAGAGCAAATTGGTAAAATGATTTCTCACAGGTCTGTATCAAATCCACGTTGCAAAACTACTCTTGTGTTTGTCTTGAAATCAGGGCTATTTAGCATACACATTTGGAGGGCAATTGCCCCCCAGTCTCTGCGCTTGCCTACACAGCCAAGGCCATTTCTCCCACTCCAGCCAAAAGTCATTTGAGCAAAGGGCAGAGATGGCATTCGACGGCTGGCTAGCATTACGTACTGTTCCGGTACAGCCGAAATTAAAATCCCCCCCTCGAAATCGAAAAAAACGGCCCTGCTTGAGATCATGGGCGCAATTTTGTTATAAAATGTGGGGGGACGGCTTGATATAAAACCAATATAGTTATTGGGTCTACGCGGGAGTGAAATTATGTAAATACAGATTCCCAATCTTGTTTTTAGAAATATTTTCAAAGCAACACTAATAACGCTTTGCTTTATCCCTACATATGATTTAGAAATTAAACTTCACTGTTTCTAGACAGTGATATTTCTTGCAGTAAACCACACTAGGTAAATGTCGGACAGAGGCAGTTAGCAATCTTTCGCGATCTCTAGAAACTTGCAAAATGCTAAAGATCAATTTTGAAGTAAAAATTTATAAAAATATCAGTCAGTGACACCACACCTAACTCTGTTTCAACATCAAGATAGCTATGTGCAACACATAACATGAAAAACTCTTCACACAAAACGTGACAATCGTCGCATTTAGTTTTGAAACCTCTCCAGATACAAAACCTACGAGAAAAAGTGGCGGGGGACATGGCATATTATGTCCCCCCGTCTAAAAAAGTGGGGGGACACGTCCCCCGTGTCCCCCACCAAATTGCGACCATGCTTGAGATCAAGGTAAGTCAAAGCTATATCTTAATCCTTTTCTCCTATCATTCGATCCTTAGAAACAAGCCAGCGGCACATCATTACATCACCTGACATCCAACAGTATCGATGACAAACGTTTCTTGACATGTTTCATGCTATTGTTTAATGTTCAATGGGAGATTTGCAATAAACAAGTGCCACGAGGTAAAGCCTGGTCATTATGTGGACTTGTCAACATCAAATTTTGACGGGTGAAGTGAACAACTCTGCAAAGGTGAAGTTGCTCAGTGCCAATAGAGTTGATGTTTTTTTGTATAGTGTAAAGGTATCCGGAAATTGACACCCTTCAAGCGAGATAATGCATTTGCTGTGTTTGCGTGGGTAATTTAGATTTTAGAGATCAGCTTGTAGGCTTGAATTGCAAGTAAAAGTGAATCAATGCTAGCCGATATGCAATACTGGTTTCGTGAAAGGTTTGACTCCTTTGTTCAACGGTGCACGTAACAGTTGCAGCCATAGAAAAAATCATTTCAACAGGAAAAGCTTAGAAAAGGTGTCGCTCTCGCTTTAATAAATTATGGGCGATGAACCTTAGTCTGAAATCCTAGTGCAAGGGCAAACAAAATGTTTAGCTCTGACTGTGGTGAACGCTTTTACTAGAAGGGATTTCAGCCAAAACAGTTGCACAACTTGGCAATAGCTGTAGACTACTGGATAATGATGGTCAATGCGATATCAGCCGAAATTAAGACGTTGTAATCTCTGCCGAGCAATAAAAAACGGATATTCTGCGTGGTAGGGTTTCGAAAATCAGTTTTCGTCTAAAATTAAAGTAGATGCCTATTGCTAACGGACGAATCATGAAGGTAAGGAATAACCCTATACACCCGTAACTGGAAGAAGCCCAACTCAACAGCTATTCCAAGTTTGCATATTATAATGGAGGCTGCAAAGCAAAACTTCTCAACCAGAGCCAGTTTTTAGACTACTTGACAAATTTTGTCTAAATGAGTCCCTCAGCCTACATAGACCCCGCGCCTGTGGCCACAGAGTTAGCGTTTGAAGTTTTTGTATTTTCTAAGCGAATAAGCCACTGCTGAAATGGGAAGTGAACAATGAAACGTTCTTTATATCACCGGCATTATATTATTAAATTTAATATATTACAGCTTACTCTATGCAGTAAATATACTTTGTTTCAGTCAAGGACACAGGGAGATGCTACACGAAATATGTTCACATCTGTAAAGTAGGTATCACGCCACTTCTCGAATTGGGGCCCGCAATACCACATATTTTGCGTTTTTGGTTCTATACCCTCGAACAGGCCCGCAACCAGAGGGGGGCAATCGGGCAATTTCTCCCCCCCGAAATTTTCACAAACGCATGTATTTATTAGGTACAGCAACAAGTTACATCATTTTGCCACCCCAAAAATATCAGTTGGTTGCGGCCCTGCCCTCGAAAGAGCAGACAATTAAAGATAAGCGATGTGGCTTACGGCAAACTGAAAACCAACAGGGATATAAATTTTACGCAATACGCAGAGTCCATAGATCAGGGATGGAACGAAGGGACAAGGGGGGACAATGCCCCGGGCGCCGAATCAATGAGGGGAGCGCCGAAAGTCCCAACAATGACGCAAATACTTTATTCAGTACATTACATTTACTCCCAAAAGACCTTAGGTTCAAACATGGGGGCGGTAAACTTGTTTTTTGCACCCCCGGTCTCCATCTAACCTCGCTACGCCTCTGAGTTTGCGAGTGTTCGATTCTGATGTTCAAGATGTTTTATATTCTTCATATCTTTACTAAGCATGAAACATGATCTTTTTTCAGTTTGAATTGTTGTAAGCAAATTTGAGGGGGGAAAAGGGCGACACGTTTACGGTCGGTCTTGGGCGACACTTAGCCTCGCTACCCCGCTGGTCAGAACTAAGACGTTGCAGAAAATTAATCAAATAGTAGGCTGTATCAATTTTGTACGACTCTAACACTTTCGCTTTTTTTCAACGCCATAATTTTTAGGCTGTTCATTGTTTTTTGCTTAACCTAGCTTAAATTCTTAGTGGAAATACGGTTTACGACATTTTTGCAAGGGAAATTGTGCGGTTGTATGCAGTGGCGTCCTTGGGTTTCCTGCGCCCGGGAAGAAAGTCAGTTTGGGCGTCCCCACCCAACCCGTTCGCTGGCGGCATAGACGCAAAGAGTGAGTTGAGAGTAAAGGAGCGTCGAAAGCTGACTCAAGCCCGCATATCGTTGTTTCTACACCCGTCTAGAAAATTCATATGACTGTGACGTCACGAGATTGCCTTCACGACCGCTGACCTTCGAAAGGAAAAAGCCTTGTTTTCTAAAGCGCGGGGTTCTCAGAGCCTTTTGAAGATTTTGAATTTAGCCTACCCGCTTGTTCCCCTCTCTGGTCAGGTTTGGTCACGTGGACGTCGGTAGGATATTTTGCAGGGTCGGGCAACAGTGGATATTTTCAGGGGTAGCCAAAAGTATTTTTCCAAGGATGGTCAAAATAGGTGTGGCGGCGTGGACATGGCGTCACAGGTAAATAAAGAGGTCACCGGTAGATGGCGCGCATAAGTAACAAGTCATTGTGGTAGACACCAATGGTGTACGGGAGTCCATATTTTTGGGGGTGCAAAAATTTTTTGCCCAAATTTGATCTTGTTTTGCCCAAGTAACGTATAAACAGAAAGTCTTATTGCTAGGCCTAAAACGTACCATTGTAAGCAAATCAAGGTGTTTGTATGTCTAATCACCAATTGTCAAATATCAGTAACAAATCAATTTATGCGTTGAGTCGCGCTCCTGCAATTCTTCATGTAGCTGAAGTGGAACTGCCTGGGGTTCCACTTGCAAGGGAATCGAACTATCATGATTCCCAGAGGGAGCATCTAATGCCAAATTAAAGCACCGCCTTAACGATTTGACCAAAGAAGCGCTTCCCTCATTTCTAACCGAAGCGTTATGTATTATTTCCGGCTTCGTCCTTAGGCACTTCGCTTCGCATTGCGCGGTGTCATTTCGCTTCCCTTTTACTCGGGTGCTTCCCGCCGGGGAAGTACCCTTGGACTTCAGCCATTTTTTCGCACATGTAATGGCCTAGCGTCATTACATAGCCTACAAATTAAATTCAAGGCGGCAACGTACTGCCATGCAAGTTCGTTGATGTGGGTATCTCCATCTCATTTATGAACTGCAAACTGACAGATTTCACAGTCCTGCGTTTGAAATGACTATTGTTTACACACCTCTTCATTATCAAATAATATAAATAACGAGGTAAATAAACGCAATCCTGAAAAGAGTGTGTCCCTATGAGGATCAAAGCCATATGCCCTCAACTAGCAATCATTATGCTTCATTAGGCCCACGGCATCTAATCATGACTTTACAACTTGTAACGTTACGTTATGAGAACCAAAAAACACTCCAGTTTGGACAGTTGAATGTGCACTGAACACAGCATGATAAGAAATAGCAATATGGAACTGATTCAGACATTAATACTGCAGCCTATATGATCAATTACCAAGGTATGTGTGTAAAAGAAAAATTTCCAATGACAAATGATTATAACCTCAACAGGAATATTTTATAAAAATAGCAGTGTTTCACTGGACTGCATTAATGAATTATGCAGTGCAATAGATAGTATAGTTGCCACTATTCGTGAAAACTTCACTTCAAAGCATCAAATTGAAACCTTAAATTTGGCAGGATGCAACATCTGAAATTCATTGCATGAAACAAATGGAAAATATGAAAACCTAAACAGTATGAAAATTTAGCTACACTACTACCACACAATATATTGCGGTTGCAATTACATGGTTTGTATTCATGAGTACCGCAGCAGCATCATACTTGCAAATCTCCAAACAGGCAGTTTTGAAAATCAAGCAGTTTTGAAACAGGAAAACTTTACACTTTACAGTATCATATCACAGCTACGCCACATTATTACCACAAAAAATTTGTAGCTGCACATACTACTTCCAACAATGATAACGCCACAGTATTGAATTAAACCCACAATATTATAAAAAAAGCAATTCATAGGTCTAATGCTGCCTACAAAAGCGTAACAACAACAAATGGGGTTTTGAAAATTTCACAGCATGAAACACACTTGAAACATGAAAACTTCACAGTATCCACTCGCATCATTTACAGCTCCATTTATGCTATTATAGCTGAAAAACGCATGCCAGCATCAACAATTTGATGTTTACAAAAGTTAGGGTTAGTTAGAATGGGTTACCACCACATGTTCTTAATTTCAAAATATTTATAAGTGTAGCCAAATTTGAATGAGGTTGTTTCAATTAGCCCAAAAACAAATTTGATTTGGGCTGTTGGAATTTACCCAAATATTTATAATATGCAAATCTGATTGAAGCTCTTCTATTTACTCAAATGGTTACAATTGTACTCATGTTTCAGTGAAGCTGTTTCAATTACCCAAATTGTATTGAGGTTGTTGAAATTTACACAAATGTTTCTAATTGTATCCAAATTTCATTGAAGCTCTTGTATAGGCTATTACCCAAATTGAATAAAAATTTGCCAAATTTGATTTGACTGATGGACTTTACCCAAATGTTTCCAATTTATGTAAATGTTTTTAATTTCACCCAAAAATTTGAAAAGCTTTCCTCATTTGCCCAGATTTAATTGGAAGCTGTTGGACCACACCCAAAAGTTTCTAATTTTACCCCAAACCTGAATAACGTTTTTTAATTGGCCCAAATTTGATGATGGCTATTGGAATTCCCAAATGATACTGGTTCAGGAAGTGACTATTTTGCCGTTAGGCACTGTTTGTTTTGCCCACAGAGTCAAAAAAGAATGGCAAAATAATCTCAGCAAAGCTTTTGCCATGGATGGCAACACAGACAATACCTCACTTAAATGTGAATGTAGCTGTACAATTTGCCCAAATATTCAAAAATTTTGTCCGAAAAATGGCCAATTTTCCATCGTTGGGGATGCGACCGCATCCCCTGCATCCCCATGCCGTACGCTTGTGGTAGACACCACACGCGGAAGTTGAAATTGTGCATTGTCCGCGACGAAAATTATGACAGAATTCCGGTAGATACATCGCAATTTGCCGCTAGCTTTTTCGGTAAACTATTTTTGGCTCAGCAAAACTTCCGCCGTTACCGCTCACGATTCGCCGCCAGATTTAGCGTCGAAACCGCTAAATTGGCAACACTGGTCTGCGTTCAACGGTCACATGTGGCAAAACGCCTACTACTGTACGTTCAAGCGAACACTTGGAGATTCGTTGCCATCGTATTGTTACGCAATAAAGACCAGCAGCAGAACGATCCACTCGTATATTTCGCAACCTGCCTATGCAATCAAAGGAGCGGACATGAGTGACCTGCATGCTCGTCACTGCGTAGTCTTGCACGTTCGGGTAGACTTTGTTGACCTTTCCAGAGGTGTTGCCAGCTGGGTGTTGATCGGTCGACAGTTCTTCTCCTCTTCAGACACGAACGTCCGACACTGGTTGGAACAAGCCAGCCGAAACTACATGCATAAATCAATGAGTGACCTTTGACCCAACGAATTTCTGCACCAGGCGCACTTGTGCAAATCTCTGTGTTGGAAGAAATTGTTCATGACGCGCGGTTTGCTGTTACAGCACTGTTGCAACAGGAGCTTTCTGTTGTCATTAATACCCTTGCATAACGTAAGCTTAACATGCGTCTCGATATTTCGGGGCATGTCCAGAATATTGGTGCTAAAATCTGCGTCCCGAAAAAAACATTAAAAACTCACATAAGACCCGGGTTTAGCTGTAGCGTAGAGAGTACTAGCGTTAGATAGTCAGAAATTGCCTAAAATAGAAAACCAGCGCCTCTCTCTGCGCAAAAATTCGCAGAAAACGCGAAGGTGTTTAAGTTTTTTCAAAATGTTACTTTCCATCTCTATTGTTTCATCTGTCACATAGAACATAATCTAGTGGTGAAAGTAGAATAATTTTCTTACCGGAACGATCCAGTATTTGTCAATACCCTCTCAAAATTTCAGTCATCAGTATAAAAAAGCAATCAAGAGCACGTCTAAATTTGGCCCACGCTGTATTGCTCATTTTAAAAATATAAAAAACGTACAGTACATTCTGAAAACCACCGTTTCAAAATCAACCAAAAATGGTTAGGCTAAACGCTACGTACGGCCACTTGCACTATCTCCGAAAGTGGTTCAGGCAATGCAACTTGAGTAACTTGAGTAGTCTAAATTTAACACCTCATATTATTGCCTGCTTTCTAATACTTTGTTTGCAATCTACGTACCCTAAAATAGCAAACCTGATACAAATACTTTACATCGTTTGCAGGACCCTAGGCTGTTTTAATGGGGGCACTTGTGAAAGGTTTGCGATTGATGTCATACAAATTAGTACTACACGCAGGACCGGATTTAATTGATGCGAGGCCCTTGGCTAATCCACTTGTGAGGACCCCTCACACATCGTTGCGAGGAAAAAAAAGGAAAGCGTCAATCAATTCGCGAAACTCCGAAAATGACGTTCTGAAAGTACGGTCATTAAAAAGTTCTCAATCATATCTGAAGTGCCCACGATCATTGCGTTTGTTGCTGCCTTCGACGCAAAAGCGTTAAATTGCACGGAATTATTGGAATCCTACTTGGGTGGCGGGAACAGGATTATTAACTGCCACAGGCAAACCAACCGAAATCGCCACAATTGAAATATTTGACACAACACACGGTCTACGCTTTTTATAAGAATCACATCTGTGTTTTCTTATCTGT
>Ga0210059_1010637_pt1 | contig 14174 bp, 7 predicted proteins | sample Ectturendosymbi2_FD_188042 | JGI IMG/M metagenome (GOLD analysis project Ga0210059, IMG submission 188042) | Ecteinascidia turbinata endosymbiont from Florida, USA - Sample 2 (SPAdes) (version 2) | ecosystem: Host-associated > Tunicates > Ascidians > Unclassified | place: Key West, Florida... | reverse complement strand
TTTCAGTTTAGTTCTATTCTCTTTGATTGCATGAAAAAGGGCTATATGACGGATTAGCTGCGTCTCATTGGTTTGCAAGCTAGAAGTTTTACAACCCCAGCCAAGTACGACAGTGCCCGAACTCAATCAGAGGTGGAAGAGCGGAAAATCTTGGCTTTTGGCCAAGTCCATGCAAACGAAAATAGGTTGTGTCAAGTATTTGCAGTCAAATGTGCGCATAAATGCAACTTCCTGCGCATAAATGCAACTTTCGTTGAAAATAAATGCAACTTTCTCACTTTTTTACTGCAACAAAAACTTGCCCTACTTATGAGCCAAGGCTTACAATCGAGTAAATACGGTACTTGAGCAAACCTTAGATTACGCCCTTGATTTGGGAGGAAACATACATGTTGGAATTTTTCTCAATCCAGCTGTGTTTCGTTGCATGTAAGGTTAACGTAGTAGCGAAGAATGTTTTAACTAGTAAAAGCAGGCCCGTAGCCACGGGGGGGCATTCCCCCCAAAAATTTCTTTTGTGTCCCTCCAAATTTTCTTGTTCCCAGAAAAATTAAAAAAAAAATATAATAAAAACAAAAATCGTTCCCCCCTAAAAATGTATTTTGCCCCTCCAAATCACAAAACCTGGCTACGGGCCTGAGTAAAAGCCAGGCCCACACAAAACTTACTTTTGAAATAATCGGGCTTATTCATACTATTTTCTGCGCTGAAGATTCGCCAACTGCGCTTTGCGCTTTCTTGAGGTTGTCAACGTTTCTGCATTACATGAATGCGCTTATTACTTCGTGATCGTGGGTTGAATTTGTTTCCGCTATTGAATTGAACGCCAGCGCTTTGCATCTGACTCAACTACAAAACGACAGTTTCGCGATCCTGTTCATGCATGCGGCCTGACTGACCGAGTTAAGAGGGAAAGCTTGACAAAAATTGAAGTTGTTTCGTAAATAAAATGGAAAACTTGCTAAACTTCGCAGAAACAAAGCGAACAAGTGAAAGTTTATCACTTGGTGCAAATGCAAAGAACATGACATTGCTGATAACCTAAAACGCTTTGATATTTGCTTCGTTTCAAATAAGCTGTATGTGTAGGCTAGACCTAATGAGTGAGGTTGCATTATGAGAAATCAGCTTGAAAGCCTCAATCAGTAATATAGATGCACTAGCAACTTCCAGAAGATGATGCTAAGGCTTCCCAAGATTGGGTGTACGGTTAGCAAACCTTTGCTCAAGGCAAGGCTGTGGAGCCCAAGCAATTTTGGATGATTGGAGCCGGAGCCAGAAACTGAAGTTTGGGTTCCGGTTCCGTAGTCCTGGTTTGTGGGGCGAACGAGTTAACTTATTGCGGAACGAGCATGGGTTGCTGTATGTGTACATACTTTTCCTTATTTGTGTGTAGATCAAGGCTTCTCAAACTTATTTGCACATGTCCCACTATCTATCAAATGTATCATTTCGCGACACCTTTTCTACGCTGGTGTAACAAAACAATTGTACAAATAATGAAAGGTTCTCAGTTTTCGCTGGACCAAATCAATAATCGGGAGCCGGAGGTGGAGCCAAAAACTTTAGATGCCTGGAGTTGGAGCCAGGGCCGGAGCCTGAATTTTGAGTTTCGGCTCCACAGTCCTCGCCCAAGGACTTTCCATATGGCATGTTACAATTAGCAACATTTGCTTAGTAGTAACGTTACGTAACTGGTTATACAGACATTTTATTTTAGTGTTAGAATAGTTTCTCAATCCTTCTGAAAGGTCTTGTGCAAGTTACAATTAAAAACAAGGCGGAAAAGTGAGATACGTAGGGTCTGTGGGTTTGTAGACTAGACAGTAAATGGGAACACTTTCCTAAAAGCGAGGACAGACAGTTGGACAAGCCGTGCATGGTCAAGGTTTATAAGAGCGTTTTGCCGTCAAAAGTTTTAATTGGCAGTGATGTGGCCTGTAGAAAGCAACAGATTTTCTCGTTGAGTAAGTCAGACTGTAATTTGCTATAGCTTTAGGCAAGCATATTTGCAGTGATAGCGTGACTGGAGTCAATGGCTCGACTCGAGTCATGTTGATAAACGATGTTGTGGTGCCTTTCGTCTTTTGTTACAGCACTTGAGCATGCCATGGGCTTTCAGAAGGTTGTCTCTTGATCAAGCAATTTCTTTACTGCTCCTGTTACAAATCTCGAGTCTTAGGCATTGCATCACCTGTAGGGAGTAGAACTTGGTCGCACCTTCGGATTTAAAAACTGAAAAATGCGCTGGGGTTCAACATTTGCAGCGGCAACGCACACGTTTTGGTCGCCAACTTGGATTGGCTTACGACAGGGGTGCACAACCTGCGGCCATGCGTCCTGCGATAAAAATTTTGCGGCCGTGTGCATGTAGTTAAAAAATATATGTTATGGTGGCTGTCAAGGCCGCAACCAGCTGATATATTCGGGGGAGGACAGGATGATTGTAACTTGTTGTTGTACTATTTTTGACGGGGGGGGGGCAAAATCATTTTGTAACTTCTTGTTGTACCTAACAACAAAGCATGTTTTTGAAAATTTCGGGGTGTGTAATTGCCCGGTTGCCCATCCCTTGGTTACGGGCTTGGCTGCCATGCATTAATTACTCGTTGTCTACTGTATGAGGACACTAAGTAGGAAGACGGACAAACAGACGTGTGGAAGCCGGCTTGGTTCTGTGTCTTGAGGGGCAAAACAGAAGCAATGCAAAAAAGTAAAAATGTGAACTGACTGGCGGCCGTAATTCATAAAATAAAGGCATTCAAAATTCATAAAAATAAAGGTAATAAAAAAATAAATAAAGGCTAACGAGGACCTCCAGTTAACAAACGTAGTAGAGAGATGCATCTATAAACAGTAGCGGTCTTAGTGAGTGTGCAGGGTGTGCAGGAGTGTGCAAAACGGGGGCCCCCATTTTCATTTTACGCGCTTTTAGAAGGCCCCCATTTTTTGTTTACGCGCTTTCAAATTTTTTTACGAGATTTTTTGGATGATTGTATTTTTATTATATGCCAATGATTACGCAATAAAACTTAATTTGCTTTCCTGTAGGTTGTTATTAATGATATGTTTTAACACATTTGGATTTTCAATCTGAACATAAGAAGCCAAATTGAAATGATGAAACATAAATAGCTTACTGTATCATCAAAGGACAAGGGGCCCCAGTCAAAATGTAAAGGGTCCTCAATCAAGATTCTAGGGTCCCCTAGTTAAAGGATAAAGAGGCCTATTAGTTTTTCGTTAAATATAAATAGCCTGTCTACTGTATATTCAAAGGACAAGGGGCCCCAGACAACAGGTAACATGGATAAGATGCCCAAAAAGATATGGATTCCTCAATCAAATTTTAAGAGGTTTCAAATCAATAATATAGAGCCCTTGTTCTATGAATCATTTTGCTATCAGCTGCAAAATTTAACTGGTATCCTACCATTCTTTCTTATAAATCTAGTAATTACCCAGTGTACATATCCTTTAATCAAAATACCATGCACAGAAATTCGCTGCAATTAACCTCATTTTTAAGCACGTAGCCCACCAAAGATTTGTAGTTTTGTGATATAAACTTGAAAGTTTTTACTGCCACAAGTGTATTGGATGCAGCTCATCAAGGTCAAGCCAGCATTGATTCTGATTGAAATGTGAGTCAATACTGCACATTTCATTCCTTCCAGTCTCATCACAAACATTATGGTTGGTTTGTTATTTCTGAAAGTATTTACTGGAGTTGAAAGGCATGTTTACCTGTAGTTTCGGACAATGGAAATCTAAAAACAATAAGTTCTCACAAAGCTCAACTTGGCCTCAGGGTAACTCCATTGTTCAAAAAGTTATGTGAGAAACTGGTTTTGCTTGAGAGAATTGTATTGTAAACACCAATGTATATGTGTGTACTTGAACGGTTTGCTGTATGCTTCAATAGCTGCTAATGCAATGTTACCTCAATTGCTTTCAGTTTCTTTTTCATTCAGAACCAAATGTTTAAATATTTTGAGAAGCTTTCCTTACTTTCTTGAACCATTAACGTTTTCCTTTGTCCTATACCTGCGGAGATTTTGAAATTTTATGTTGGTAGTATTAGTACATTTTCTCCATGCATTATTCAATTATAGGTCTACTTGTAACAGGAGTAGGGTTGCCAGATGGCAGGTATTTCAGCCACATGGCCGGTATTTTACTGCTAATCTCGCAGAGGCCGGTATTTTGATAATTAGTGCCCGAAGCCGGTATTTTGAAAATAAATTATCTACCGTAACTTTGAAAAGAACTAACACCGAATTTCTCAAATTCTAATGACTCTAGAAGTGAATCTTGTCAGGACAGTTCAGACCCGTAACCATGGGGGCGCAGGGGTGGGCGAGGCCCCCCTAGAAAATTTTTCGCCCCCCTTGGAAAAATATGTTGGACATAATTTGAAAGTACTGGACATAGTTTAAAAAAGTTGGGTCACTCTCAGAAAACTCTTCGCCCCCCTTGGTGTCCCAAGCTGGTTACGGGCCTGGGAAAGTTCATTCAGTGAAGTTTATTTGCTGCTATTGACGCAATCCTTGGCGCGATTGTCACGTCACACACGCACACCGAAGTGTAATGAGCCAGCCAAAATATGGGCAAATTATTAATTGTGGCTTAACAGTACTCATTGTCTCTCTGTTTTCCTGTGCCGCTTACGAATAACGACAAAGCTTAGATCTGGCACCATTGACAAAATTGCCGATATTTTTACAAAACGCATCTGCCAACCCTAAACAGGAGGGATGTGTTAAGTTTTTGCGCAAGGTAAAAGTTACCACTCCACCGTATTCATGTAGAGAGTGTTTTGTGAGACTGCAGTAATTTGTAGACGTATTGGTTGGTTCCCTGTTTTTGTGCTAGACCAGTGGTTCCCAACCTTTTTAGATGCATTCCTCCCTTACTACGCAAAACTTTTTTTCATTCCTCCCCTTTTACACGAGTCTGCAGGAATATTTGAACTGGTAACATATTCTTTCTAACCTGTCTTTTACCTGTGACGGTGTAGGTTATTGTTCGAGTTCATAGGCTAGTATCGACTACAATTGGAACAATGGTCTTTATTGATGATAATAACTTGATTAAAAGTGGGACAAAACTAATTCTTGTCAAATAATGGCGCTGAATTTGTGAACAAAAACGTGTGATAGTCCACTAAGTAACTTACAAATATAAATATAATTAATTGGAAGAGCCAATGTCAACTTAAAAATGAAGTACAACACTTCCTGTACACGGAATAGGTAACTTAATTATAAAGTGGAAGTTCGTCCCCTGAACTTATGAAATTCCTCCCTGGGGAGGAATTCCTACCCGGTTGGGAATCACTGTGCTAGACCAGAGGTGGGCAAAATACGGCCCGCGAGAGCATTTTGTGCGGCCCGCAGGGCAGTCACACGTACACAGATAGTACATATTTGGAGTCTATGTTAAAGTAATTTTATCGATTAGATTAGAATTACCAAGTTTTTTTCCACACGTTTCATTCGAAAACGCATTTTTACTCAACCGGAATTGACTATTGTTACTTCATTTTGTGGTAGTTCATGTAAAACTTTTCTGAAGTTTTCAAAGCGATTATAGATGTAATATATGTAGTACGAGCGTGCGGCCCTCGGTAGCTATAAAATCTTCAATGTGGCTCTTTGTAGAAAATGTTTGCCCACCCCTATGCTAGACGAACAAATGGAGGTGGATATGGTGAAGTGCTGAATTTTTTGCCTGTTCGAGTTAAGCAGCAGTGGGGTGGTTATATGCTGCTGTATATGCCATTGTGTTATTTGTGTAGTGGAATGTGGTGCATTCGTGCATATATACATGAGCTTCATCGACTGTACTTAGGCCTACAATCTGACAAGTTTAAAAATGTGCACATCGCAGATGGTGAAGCCCACCACCCTGACTCTCTGGAAACAATTTGCCACCACGGTTGAGTGAACATGGTAACGTCACAGAAACGCATGTCACCTTGCAAACTTCCGTGATGACAGGAGCCCCCAAGTTGCTAAGACCACCACTGACTACAAATCCAAACCTAATATCACGTCAGCACCAAGGCTGTCCACGACGCCTAATTGGAGGTTGCAGGAAATATTGTGGCGTGCAGAGATCTGGTGATGCCCGAGGCGACTGCTTAATTGGATGCCCTTTTATCAAATTGTAGAATTGAACAGTGGCGTATGGTGGATATTGGTACTGGATATACGCTGTTTGTGACCTCACAATACGACGCCATATTCATATTTGCTCACCAACGTTTTGGCGAAGTTTGTTGACACCAGTGTTGCCACTTTAGCTGTTTGCTGCTAGGTCTAGCAGGTTTTTTCACTGTTAGCTGGAAATTTTTCAATGTAACAGCTAGCAGGTTATTCTAGCAGGATTTTGATAACCGTTTAGCAGGTCTAGCAGGTAACAAATTCCTGGCCAAATATTTGCTCCAATAATTTTTAGAGATGAAAACTTTTGCACCTTCTTCATCAAAACATTCTTTACTTCTGTCTAACGCCTTATATTGGGCAACATAAAGACCACCAGGCACAACTAGCTGCCTTGAATCATTTGGATGCATAAATATACCCTTGCTATTACCGTTGGAGTTTCTGTTATGATGCAACGAAGCTGATGCTTCAAGAAGATAATTGCTTCATAATAACAAGCAACTGGATGGCTTGTTGAAGCCTAAATAATTTGCTTCTGTGCTTCGTGAGCGCATTGGGTTTAAAAGACTACATTGGCAGAATATATTTTATCCCACGACACATAACATTTTTCCAGGTGGTTCAGTTACGCCAGTAAGTCGTAGGACTAATGTCTGGTCCATTGATGGTGAGTGCAAGACCAAAAATTGATACATAGCTTTACAAGTTTATTTTAAACACCTCAAAAATAGAAAAAATTTTAGCAGAATTTCACTGTTTTTAGCAAATTTCACCTTAAAATTTCTGACATGCTTTTTAGCAGGATCTAGCAGTTTTTCGTGACACGATTTAGCAAGTTTGGTTGACAACCATCTGGCAACACTGGTTGACACATCATGCATATTCAGGGACGCCGGAGCAGCGGCAGGGAAGCAGTCCCGTCGCCACGGGGGTCTTTTGGCGGCTTAGTCGCCCCAAACAAAGCTCCATGACCCATCAAATTGACAATGAAGCACTATAAATTGGTGGAGTTTTTATCAAATTTCAGAGTGTCATGCCCTCGGAACACACGTAAAGGCCCCCTATTGAAAACTTTCTGGCGACGGTTCTGTAGGGAAGGGGGAGCAGTTGAGGACAATGGAAACTTATAAAAAATCGTTACCAATTATGTTTCTTTCTGTTCATCAACAATGTTGACCTCAAAAAATAATAACAGAAATGATAGAAAATCATTCTGAATTTTCTAAGTGCCGGAATAGCTGCAATAAATTTGTTTCAAATCGATCTTGATAAACTATGAATTACCTATGCTACTGTTACGAAAAGCAGTGGTGTTGGAGGTGGGTGTGCAGGGGTTGCAAGCGCACTCCCAAAAGTTTTGAATAGCTGAAAATCTGGGCAAAAGCCCTGAAAATCCGGGTAAAAATAGTGCCAGCGCTGTTTGACTTAAAAAAATGGCGCCCAAGGTTTGCATAAAAACGCACAAAGACCTTTTCTTGGAGGTTACACCAAAAAGAGGTCTTCATGATCTTTGTGGGAGAAGATTTGTAGGCAAAAGCTGGGCAAGTTTGGGGACATTCGGGCAAAGCCTTCGCACCCCAAAAATTTGCCTGCTCGTACACCTATGATGAAAAGGCACCTCCGCCCCCGTTGCCCCTCTTTTAAAAGGGTAGAGGAGGAAATGTCCCCGCCGAGCTTCCATTCTCCGGCGTCTCTGTACATATTGTTCTACACGCACTCTCATTACTCGTTGTTGTAACTACAATGTGCCACTGCAATGAACATAAATTATTCAGCGGTCACCTAAGACAGAGCAATTCATGCCTGCAAAAGTATCCGGCAACGAGTTAAAAAGAGGGGAGTAGAACACACTCAGTGCTACGTCAGCGCAGTTCACAACTGCAAAAATACAAGGCTGCGCGAATGTCTGGTCGAACAGCAGTCGATCAGAAGGTCTGCGGCTGGATGGCGGACACCCATGGTTGACAGTTTGTTGACTTGCTAAACTACACAAGAATTGAGAATGCGCATGACGTACGCAAGAAAATTTTCGTTTTATGTTATGTGGCTATTATACGTGCAATTACTAAGAGAAAAGATAAGGGCATGTGTGAGCCGTTATGACCAATCCCCCTGAATTGCCAATTAATGACGAAACTCGAAACGAAGCACATATTGCAAGTGCAGGTGTGCGACTGTATTGCCACAAAAAAACGAAACGGGCAACTAGTCATGCACCATAAAATCAAATAGGACAGTTTTGAAATTTGGCTCAGAAATTCACTTAAACATCCATAATTATCTTCAGTGTTGATGTAATTGGACCCAACCAAAAAAACACATTTTTGTTAAAAAACCCACTTAAAAAACAACAATAAAACCGACCAAAAATCCCACTCTTTACTTTTCCTTTGAAGAATATGCTATGAAGTAAGAAATAAAATAAGCAGCGCCCTTGTACAGTTAATTGTACATTTTTTAATGAATCTAAACGATCAGCAACGAAATTTGAAGGGCTTGAAAAAAAGAGAAGAATAATTCGAAGAGTTTGAGTAAATTCTACTGGTTATCTTCTTCAGATCTGTAAAATCGGTATATTTTAATCACATTTTCTGCCTTCTCTGCATTAAAGCTATTTCTGATGTTGGACCATACCAAACCATATGTTGAAAAAATGCACTATACAGATGCTGAACTAGCAGGGCATGTACATAAACCTGACGTGAAACTGCAGAGTTTGTGCGTGAGTGGCTTTTCTCTGTTTCCTCTGCGCGTTCTTGCCAAGCCTTACCACTTTGGAGTGAACTGATCAACACTTTGCGAAAACAAAGATGGGATACATTTCTTTACCCTCAAATTTGAATGCCATAATAGGTATAACAAGTTATTATTGTGTAATTCTGAAAATGGTGATATTGCATGCTGCAATATAAACAATTCAGAGTGGGGTTTTTTTTTTTTTTTAAGAACAAAAACCGGTTTCTTTTAAAAAAACAAAAAAATCGGATTTGAAATAAACAAGTGGGTCGTTTTTTTCAAAAAAACGGGTTTTTCTCAACCCTGATTTTCTTTCAATCCTTGTGATTTTCCCTTGATCGCACAATCTGGAACAGGTCACATCACTATCAATTTGATTGGGTGTGCGCCGCACACTTAGAGTGTAGGTCCCTGGTAATGAAGAAACTGAAAATTGCTGGCATTTGAATACGTAAAAATTAGTGTTGACAACAAAACAAGTTTCGAAAAATTAAATCTATGCAGCATGCATTAGTAGACTTACAACAGAAAAAATGATCTAGTTACAGCATTTCAATTTTTGTAATTTCACTCTTTGGATGCACCCCTGCCTTGGATGCCTGGGGCCTGGGCCCCGTTCGCCACCCCCCTCTGCACGCCACTGTGGAAATATTACTGGTTACAACTCCACGTACCTTTGCAGAAGCTGTTGACTCCAAGCCTAAGGCGTTGCTAGAGCTTCGGCCTTTGTACAGTATACTAACCTAAGTCCAAGTTTTTTACAACTTCCGAGTAAACACAGCTGTCTGACGCTCCAGCAACAAAGCACAGGCTGGCAGTCCTTGCATTTAAATGCCAGCAACAGCAGATTGTAAGTAATACGGAGCTGCACCACGGAATCCATATAATGCTCAGGCAGAAGTGCAGCCGAGGTAGTCATGGTCTTCAGGCGTTTTTAAAATTGGACAGGCAAACTTGGCAAAGTGTCTGCCTGTTTTTCTGCGTTCATTACGCTTTGCATTCCGTGAAGGGCAACGCCATTTATGAATGCGTCACGGATAATTTATTTATGGTGTTGTTCGGCACTCATCGTTTCCTGCGAATTATCGTTCGAAAGCATTTTTAAAGAATTTCGTTCTGATTCCAAATCACCAATTTTTATCCACAGTGGTGCCGCGGTTAAGCTGTGAGAAGCAAACAAAGTTTGACAACAGCGGAATGGTGACTCATAGTGTTGTTATGTCAAAACTGAACTTTCACTATGTGTAGTTCGCATTGAATCGCCATGCCATCCACTGTTAGTGGAATTATGCCATGCCTTCTGCCGCACAATGCACTGTTTCAACCAGGGCTGCGGAGCCTGAGCCCAAGCAATTTTGGATGGCTGGAGCCGGAGCCTGAAATTTGGTTTTCGGTTCCACAGACATAGTTTAAGGGGCGAGTTGTACAAATAATAAAGTGGTGGTGGCGAATGGTCAAACAGGGCCGCGCCGAGTCAAACCTGAGTTGTGTGTTTTCAACGTTATCACTGCTTGTCTGTGTCTGTCTGTATAGTGTAGGTACGTGAGTAAAGAGTAAATTGCTAATATTAAAAATGATCTTATTCGCGAGGCGTTCACCAAACTTAGATTTGGGTCGCGCTCAAGAAAGTTCGGGAACCGCTGATCTAGCCGTTCTAGCGTAAGCGGTTGAAGTAGAATTAAAAAAAATCTATTAGCGTTTAACATATACAATCGACTGGGAACAAACTTAGTTCAGGGGTGGGCAAAATAAGGCCCGCAGGGCAGTCACACGTACATAGTTAGTACTTATTTCGAGTCTATGTTGAAGTAATTTTATCGATTAGATTATAATTCTCGAGATTTTATTCCACAGGTTTCATTCGAAACCGCATTCTTACTCAGTGACTATTGTTACCTTCATTTTGTGCTAGCTAATGTTAAAAGTTTTTGTTAAAGTTTTGAAAGCCATTATATATGTAATATATGCGCCCCCTAGTAGCAATAAAGTTTTCAATGTGGTCTCCGTAGAAAATGTTTGCTCACCCCTGCTTTAGTTTCATCTTAATCACATGCACTTCATCAGGAAAACAGATGCAAGCTATCTGTAAGTTATGGCAGTGTCTTTTTTGCCCTCAGTATTGACAAAATAAAAAGCATCTTTCTACTTGATTTCAAGGATTTCAAATTTACTCTAGAGTAGTAGGCCTAATTAAAATTTGATGAAAGTTGAACTACCTTCAGACTATGTACAGGTCGGGCTCTGATTAGGCCTACTTGAAAAAACTTATTTACTCTCCGGCAAGGTATGTGAAATCTTTGATGAAAACGTTAAGGCTCCACATCAGTCTTGCCACTCTTTTATAAAGAAAAACCCAAGAATTTACCTTTAAAAAACCCCCAGACATATTTAATGTTTAAAAAAAGTTTAAACCAAACTTGAAATGTACGGTACCGGTACTTGCACATAAGAAATTAAGGTAAAATGCATAATTTGCATCAAATTTTTAACAAGTTCAAGTCTATTCTTCAACATAGTGACAACTTACAAGTAGCAGCAAACAGTGGCGCAGCCAGGAATTTTGTTCGGGAGGGGCCAGTCACCTGGCGTACATCCCACTGTTCCTTTCGTTTATTTTCGAACAGCTGATATTGATATAAAGCACCAGCGAAAAATCTTAGCCAGTTGGTTTCGGGAGGGACATGGCCTCTTCGGCCTCATTCTGGCTGCTCTACTGGCAGCAAATCAAATGCATGCAGTTACATAAAAAGTTAGTTGGATCTTTTCTGAAAAACATTTAATGTTTTCTTTTATCTTCACTTAAATGCACGATTTGAAACATGTACATGATACACATTCAAGATCTTACATTTTCCTTTTTCACCCTAATCTTCACTGTAACATTTGACTACTAATTTACCATTCAAAATTTAACATTAATACCTATCACAATGCTTGTAATATAAAACAATGAACAGATTCTCAGTCACAGCATCTTCAAAACACAAAAAAGCATTCCAACATCATGCAAAAGCAGCCGCTGACATATCAGTCACAGGTTAAAGTGGTGACCTATGCCTAGTGCTGTAAAACATTACAATCCTTAAAACATTAGTTTGATTTCAAGCAGTTTGGCTAGGCCTAGCCCACATTACTGTACTGGCTACTGACTCAGCACATTACGCCTGTAAAACTACTGTATTCTTGAATGGAAATACAGTCATACATACAACATACATACTTCTAAAATTTGACCAGAATAAAAAAAAAACATATTTTCAACAAAAACCCCAGAACCCAATATAAAACAGATAAACCCAGATCTAGGGAAAAAAAACAGCAGTGTTGGCAACACTGCTCTACATATTTGTGACTGAACCAGTGTTGCCAAGTCCACAAAGACAAAATATGCCAAACTGTGTCTCAAAATATGCCAAACAGGACAAAAATATGCCAATTTTTTTCGTAAAAGATACACCTGGAAAACAGACAGTAAAATTTTTTCACTCTATGGTAAAGTTTACTGCACAATCGACAATTCACATAAACACATTTTAAGACTGTCTATCGAAAAGAATCTTTTCCCAGCAAAGAATCAGACACTAGGATGTTGCAGAATACAGTAAACTTCGGTTAATTCGGATTCGATTTGACTGACGATTTTATCCGGTTTAGGTGAAAATCCGGATTAACCGAAGATGGTTGTTTGTAACCTGACGGCATCTACTGTAAGTACTGAGATATTGGTGAAAATTACTTAAATTGAACACATTTACGACCCAACAGCATAATTTCGCAGAAGCAAAACGAATTTATTGATGCTTTTACATTGGTACATCAGAGTAGTTACCGCCATATCCAAGCAGTTATGAACAATCTCAAGTTCATAATTTTATATTACTTGGCTGCAAAGAAATCTTGGATTTTGGACTGACGCATAGATTTCTGCGACTGGTCCAAATGCAGGCACTCTATTTGGAGGATAATGCCCTCCAGACATCTTGCCGAGTATAATGCACTCAGGGATAATGTTCTACACAAGCACACTGAACACTGGTCAATAGACTGAAACCGTGGTGCGGCGGCGTGCCTTGAGCGTTGTGTTCAACATAAGCCATGCCCGTGTATGACGCAATAATCGTCTCAATGATTAGTTGAATGTTGCACGCAGTTGCGGCGGTTGTTATTATAATTCTAAATGCTCGTTGGTGATCGTGAGCACGTTTGTGTTGCGTCTGAACGCTGCTGAATCCTTCCTAGAGATAAAAATCCGGATTACGAGATGTGAAAAGAGAAAATTTTATCCGGTATTGGCGAAGATCCGGATTAAAAAATCCGGATAAACTGAAGATTTTTATAAAAAAAACGTTAGAAATCATTCGTACCACCAGATTTATCCGGTTTTGGCGAAGATCCGGATTAACCGAATCCGGATTAACCGAGGTTTACTGTATAAATTTCGCCTTCTTGACGGTATCACCAGCTTTGCGAAGTGCATGAAATATAAAAGAGAATTAAATAAAACCCACCAGGGTAAAGTTACAAATTTTCAGGAATAATAGACCAAATTTTGGACCAGGCGCGCAACCAGGGGGGGGGCATTTGCCACCCCGAAATTTTCAAAACACTCCATACAGAAATTTTGACATATGCAGAAACTTCCTAAGAATAAAGATGAAATTTTTGTATTGTAATTATTTTTAAAAGTGTTATTTTAATTTTTCTTTGTCCTACTGGTTAATTATCTCGTTACAAGATTTATCTTGAGACAGGCCATCTGAACGAAAATTTCGTAAATGATTGGTATTTAACCACAAATATGCTGGAATTACCAAATCTTGGGAGATAGTTTAAAATGTTCGTATTTCTGAGGCGTTTTTTATCCTTTTGTTCGCGTGCCACTTTTTTTTTAAACAGGCCTCATTTTGACCTCATCAAACTTTATAACATTACTGTTGAACCGTGCAAATTGCTGAAACTTTCAAAGTGATAAGAGAAATCTTGACATGTAACTCGCTCGCTTGAGTGTAAACCTTTTTAACAACTGGAGTGTAAACCTTTTTAACCAATTTACTCGCTTAGTTGGCGTGCCAGACTTTCTCCGCTGCACGTTACGGTCTGTTGCAAACCACGTGATCGCCTCAGACAAAAAGCCACGCCAGAAGCGATGAGTTTGTTTTGTCAGTCAGAAATAGTGCCTAATGGCCGTTGCGATCTGGGTTCGTTGAACAGTGTTGTAGCTGTGTTTAGTGGAAGGGTTGCAATTGTGCTAAATTTTTGTAATCTTCA
>Ga0210059_1010636_pt1 | contig 14174 bp, 6 predicted proteins | sample Ectturendosymbi2_FD_188042 | JGI IMG/M metagenome (GOLD analysis project Ga0210059, IMG submission 188042) | Ecteinascidia turbinata endosymbiont from Florida, USA - Sample 2 (SPAdes) (version 2) | ecosystem: Host-associated > Tunicates > Ascidians > Unclassified | place: Key West, Florida... | reverse complement strand
TGGCCAGGGCCGGCGTTAGCAAGCGCGGGGCCCTATTTGAAACACTTTTGCGGGGCCCCACGCAGTGGTGTGTAGAAATTTTTGAGGAGGAGCATGGTGTAATGATAGAAATCGGTGATGTTGGGGCCCGAAAAGCAAAGCGGGGCCCGAAAGGTTGACTCCAAGACCTCTCCAGTAGGGACTTCAGTGGACAGCGCCGTTGAACCCAATAAATCAATACCTCCTCTCTGGTCATGCACATCCCTGATCAGAAGGGAGTTACGATTGTAGTCCTACAGAGAGGAGAGGTATCAAGTGCTGTGTTAGTGGATATCCAGAGCTGAAAAATTTGCAGTAGTAACAAAAGATTCTATTTTTTCAGGCCAGGAATAATAGCCATGGATAACCTTTGATGGTGTTCTTTGTATTCTTTTGAAGTGAAACTTAGAAAACTGTGTCCCATCACTCTCGTTTCTGGGGAAAACTTCTATTATAATTGCATGCGGTCCTATTTGGGCTACATAGCTCGGGTTAGTCCCTAACTTTCCTACTTATAACCTCTAAGTAGCAGGATCGTTTGTTCATCCATATTTTGAATTTTCTTGTTCGCATGCCTCATCAGATGCACATCTGACGAGGTTCCTTGTTTATCAAAATCAACGCGTTCGAAACGACTTGTATCACTTCCCGTACATAAACTTCCATTTTGACTGTCTGGCGTAACATGACCAGGCTAGCTGCCACGTTTTCGCCATGTTCAGTGTGGTGTGGCATTGACGGTATGCGCTCAGTGGTTAAAATACTTGTCAAATGCACCTTCATTTTTTATGCTTGGGTCTGTTTATGCCTTAGCTTGAGGCCTCTTTTGGCTGCCACGTAATATTTTCGGCCTAGGTCTCTTGGTCTTTGACTCATAATATTTAGCTTAGTTACAGACAAAACATATTCTTAAATATAAACCCAAATTCGACTGCACAAAACACCTGGCTGTCACTGCATACTTTACACGTGGGAAATGGTTACAGTGAAAAACACTTAATAGAGCATTAAAGGAGTAGGCTGCAAACCGCTTATTAGAGTAGGTTTTGAATATCCTTAAATATTATTTTCTCCATTAAGGTTAAATATTATTTTCTCCATTAACACTAAAGCAATATATGAAAGATTGTAGATCTTCCAATAAGTTTAAATTTACTTTTTAATTTTACAAAACAGACAAGTACTGTAATAGCCTCAAACTTCCACAAACGTTTTTCAATTTTCCACTTTTTCAGACTTTTGCAACTTTAATTTGTTAGGCTATATCTATCTCAGAAATTACAACACCAGTCTGCGAGATTGATGCCCCTTGTTTCAGTAGTGTTTTATGATGCAATTTTCACCACAAGAACATCATGAGGCTTACTTCACATGAACGAAATTGTCACTTCTGTTTGCGAATAGCTTAACTGTTAATAATTTTCTGTTACTATTTAAGGAACCATTATTTTTTGCACACCTGAAATAGTCATTTATATTTAAAACTAAGTCTATTTCAAACGTTTTCGCCAATCTCAGGTTGCTTCATTAAATCTTTACGAGAGGGAAAATGAACAACGCTATTAAACGACTGACTAAGCAGCACACATTTGCAATTGCGAATTAAATGTTACCTTCAGAAAACAAGTAGTAGTAAATATTGAAATATCAACATTCAACAACTATCGAACAATATTTTGCAGCAACTATGGAGACGTGACCTGCCAAATACGTAACACTTTTATAAATGAAACAGAAAACAGCTTAAAAACTTAAGCCCTCTCTGCCTTAGAGAGGCGCTAGTGAAAAAAACCTTCGCTACTCACCACTGAGAGCAATGACCATTCTAACTATAGAACTTTGATGAGGGCGTTAAAAACCGTGCAGTTCACTTGAATTTTAGTTGGCAACGGATCCCACGCTTACAAAATACTGTGGGCCCTTCCAGAGTTTTCTTACGTTTTGACCTTGCTCACTGCAAAGACGTTTTCAGAGATAGCAAGTATATCATCTGGATACCGAGATGTTTGTAAATCAAGGTTTTGGTGTACTTTGATGGTTGTGCTAAAGTGAGTTTATGCTGTAGTTTGAGAGACCGTTGGAAAAATTTGATGATCGTTTTGGTCTCTCAAAATGACATGAAAACAATGGGCCCCGCGCCGGCACTATACACAAGAAGCTTCGATAGAAAGTGTAAGTTGGCGTTGGTTAGTAAGCGGAGCGCGGGGCCCGATTAGAACAAATCGGCTTAAAACCGGCCCTGGCCCCACCTAATTTTGTACAGTGTGCAAAATATAAGCTTTTGAAACGGCGTCTGATGACTGGTGTGATGCGCCTCGTTCGCTCTATGGCATGACTTTACTGATGTTTCATCTGGCTACAGCACAGCAGTCTTTGACGCAAAGGCCACCTCATGGAAGAATTTCAACTACCGTATATACTCGCTTATCAGCCACATCCGCAGATAAACCGCAGCAGAAAGTTTAGCCATATACCGTGAATCAAGGGTAATTCACGAACAAGCCGCAAGTCAATTAACCTTTTCACCGGTGACGACCCTGCGCGATCAATCAACCACAAAATATTGATTTTTACAAACAAATGTAATGAACGTCAATTTTATTGTTCAAAACCTAAGAAATCTTCGTCGGAAGGAAGTTCGTCTATAAGCACGGTAGATCGTCGTAGGTGTCATCTTCATCTTCTTCATCTGTGTCATGGGTGTCGTCGCGAACATCTGTCCAGAGAATGTCATCTTCTGTTCCGTCAAGGCTATTGCTGATAGAACATTTCTTGAAATATTTTTAAATCATATAGTCTTCAAGGGAATCCCACGCAGTTCTGGGTATGTTGCGCGTATAAGCCGCAGGCAAAATACAGGCCATATTCCAGGTAAAAAAGTGCGGCTAATAAGCGAGTATATACGGTAGCCACATCACGCCAGTTCTAACAAGCTCGCGATAGGTCTACGAGAACACAGTGTCCGCACCAGAGTGTACAATATCCAATTGCCGGACTGCTCTACTGTTTTCGACACCTAATTTTCGCCTTTGATTCCTCGATCGTTCTTGTTCTTTGTTAATTTTTCAGGTGGCAATTGATGAAGACGCAAACTTGGTGTGGAGTAAGTTGTATTGGTCACAGAAGAGCAAACTTTTTGCTCAAAGTTTTTCTCCGTGTTTCAAGTAGAAATGCATCACATTTTTGCTGTAAGTCTAACTTTTCAGGCTGTTCTTATGATGGACGAAAAAGTTGAGTACACAACCACAAGCCGATTCGTACTAAGTGTTCTTTTCATGTATTAGAAAACGGAAAACTTAAGCATGAAATGAGGGGATGACACGTACGCTTCACTTCAGTCATTTGCGAGGATATTGGTTGGCTCAGGAGCGGATCCAGTCAGTAAGTTTAGGGGGCTGATTTCAGTAATATTTGGTAGTCAAGTCTCATAACGGCTTCACTACAGCAAGGGATGAAATATACTTCACAACACACACTGCTGTGACAAAACAATGGACGACAAGATGGTCTAATATCGCGAATGCTGTTTCCCGAATTGTACAAATTATGGTGAATAAAGTAACACTTTCGTAGGTTTTAGGAGGGATGATCGCCCCCGTTGATCCGCCCCTAATTTGACTCCAGTAACCAGTCTCTACAAACAACATAAAATGATGAATTTTCTTGGCAGTGATCCGCACCGTGTTCAAAGAGACAAGGGCAGAAACGGAGAATCCTCAGAACTCTAGATTTCGCGGTAAAACTTTTGCGTCCAGGCTTGACTTTCTACAGTGCCACGCAGGCTGGGATCAAACCGGCGGCCACTTCTCACTCAAAATAGCGTAAGTGCCAATTTGAGGTTTATCAGTCAACGTCGAAGGTTCTTGCTCCAAAATTTTTGCGCGTTGCTTAAAATATTTATGACGCGCTATCTGGACCGATCAAAGAAGCCGACTTTTTACTTCTCAAGACAAGAGTTACCCAACTTCTAAGCTGTGTTCGACTGTCGCGAATAAAAAACTACTCCGGATATCGTTTTGAAACACTGTGAAATCCCACAGGACAATTCAAGAAAAAATATCAGGAGCTGATTTCTACATCCAGCGTTCGTAATTACGATCTGCAAAAGCGTAACAAGAGGGATTTCCTTTGTTTGAAAACATAGTGTTGGGAAATGGCGATTGCGAACAGAAAAATTAGCCAAAACCATTTTATTGGCTGACTGTCGTCTTCAGAGAAGGGAAACTTTCTCACAAGACGTGCGTCTGGTGACGTTGACCTGAGCTTAGTGTTAGGTCACCTCAGCTTCACTGCTCTCTGAACGCCCAAGCTGTTGGCAAGTTTTCATCCAAAGCTAAGGCGTGACTCGACAGAGCAGTTTATTGTTTCCGAATTGCACCTGCACGCAGCTTTTTGTGCTGCCTATCGCCTCAGGAACAGGTTAAGCAGCGACGTCGCACCAAACATCTCGCTACTCGGTTATTTTGATCAAGTAGCGACGGTGGGGAAAGCATTCACTTTGCTGACAACTAGTTTTTTGTGTTGATGCGATATATATCCACGGATGTTGCCGGCGTAGATCAATCCTGCTACGATGCATTCAGTCTCGTCCATGTCGATGTCGTTTATCTGCAGAACAGCGTTTCAGATTAGTGATGTAAGCGGCGCGGGCCTCTCCAGTGACGTGTCAGCTGTAAGCCGCCGTTCGCCAGGTCTTCCGCTCTTCCTCACAACGACTCAAATTGAAGTGCAAATAACGCATGGTCTTGGGTACGATAATGAGCGGGGAACTGCTTTTAGAAGCGTTGTAAGGAGCCCTTGGGCTTCTGCGAGCCGAAATTGAAATATGAAACACTATAAATCAGTGGAGTTTTTGTCAAATTCTCAATGTCAAGCCCCCCCTGCACAAACACAATGCCCCCTGTAGAAGACTTTCAGGCGACGGTTCTAGTAGAAAGCGCAGTCGTTTCTGTCCCGTCTATTCTAGTGATTTAACAGTGCCCAAAATCGCTTTCGAAAGACTTACCACGACCTCAATACAGATCCAACTTCAGAGGAGTGGAAATACGGAGTAGGCTACTCCTCTGTCCAAGCATACAAAATAACTTGAAATAAGTCCAAACGGTTGGTGAAAACAACACTCTCAGGAAATCCGACGACGGCTACTAAACTAGTAAGTGCTAATTGAAGCGGTGCTGCTTGCCACTGCCAGGTAGTGGCGCGGACAAAAATTTCAAACGCACTCAACGGTGGTCAAACTCTTGAAAGATCCCGGTAAGCCATGTAGCAGCGTTTATGCAACAATATACCTCGCAGTTTTCAAAGCATGTCACAAACAGCAAGAAACAGAACGTTAAGAATACGAGTCAATTACTTACACCCTGAAGCTTGAGGGCGTCAACGAAAGCTTGGAGGGGGATCTGATGCGTTCCCAGAACTGAACTGACTCGCTTGAAAAGAGTCCGGAACGTCGTCGCGCGCAACTTCTCCAATATGAGATAAACCCCGGTTTGAATGAAAAAGGCTTCGTGCGTCAACAGCGCGTCATTCAGCGAGTGCACGTTGCCTGTTCTGAAAGTTGGAACGAAAACGTAACCTTGCAGATTGTTGATCAGGCCAACAAAACAATTCGAACAGCGCAACTTGCCTGACTGCTTTCACGATATCCACGAACTGATCGAGGCCGTGAGCATGAAGTAGTTCCAACGGCGGCAAGCGACCCAGAAGCATTTTTACTGGTATTAAGTAAATCAAAATCAGCCGAATGTTCTTTTGCGACGAGACGTGGCAGTTGCTGTAGGCGAACGAAAGGTACTCTTCAGCTGGAACAAGAGAAGAACGCGCTGCTGGCAACAAGCGTTTCACGGGCAATTGACCAGTCGCTATGGTGATATGCATTTAAAGAATTCGGCTGCCAAAATCAATAAAGTGCACCTGATATGAGAGAGTTTCTTCAGCAATTTTCCGCAAATACTTTATTTCAAGGAAAATTAAAGATCTAATTTCTTTTCAAAAAGACTATTTAACGCTTGATCGCGATAATCTTCAAAACTAAAATTAAACTGGGTAAGCAAGATCTCTTTACCAACATTACTGCATGTGATCACTTACCCATTGCAAAGTTGCTGTCGAACATGGCTTTTCTTCCAACGTAAAACCTTGTGAAATATATAAATATTAAACATTTGGGGAAGAACGTGAAAAGCAGTAGAAGCGGAGTATGCAGAAATATAGAAGTAGAAGCTAAATAGCGCTCATCCAACGCCTGGCGATTCTGGAGACATCGGACCAATGCCTGTAAGGATGCCTATGTCTAACCATGAAATGCCAAAAAGACTGGCACAACTTACTTGTAAGTGACCCGCTGCGCCAGGCTGAACTCCTCTTTAATGACGCAGCTTTCAATCGCGCGAATCAGCGGTTTGCAGAGATGCAGCTTTCCTATTCTGATAAAAACAAAGCTTCAGTTGTCCAAGACAGCAAATCACCGTAACATTTGGAATGCACGAAGTGGCCTGATTAGTAGAAACTGCAGATGCAGCGACAGTCACGACAAAGTGCTTCTTCGTTATAAACAAAGCGTTACTTGAACCTGATTTGGTCGTTATTAAAGCTTGTATGCAGTTGCCTACATGAATGAAAAACCACCACGTAGCCAAACATAATTTTTACATTTTCCTGAAATTTTAAGAAAGCCGCGCAATTTGCTTCCTGCAGTTAACAGGCACACAAACACTGTCGGACGCAATCTACACAATCATTTGGAGGCAACTTACTGCAGCCTTTTACCTCTTGTTCAATTTGCAATGTTTCTTGCTAGTGTTAAGTAATGTTGTGTTAGAAAATTTTCGTTAGGGCAGCATTTTCTAATTACTTCAAAAATCCTCAAAAATACATTAAAAATGTCTTACCCGCTGGGACGCAGAAAATGGGAACATTGCATGAAATCAACAAGAATGACTAACACTTTGCAAGTGCTTTGATGTATAAAAGAAACCTCATGGTAGTTCTCAACGGAATAATTAAATTTGCGGTTATTCTTTCACTAAAAAAATTCAGTTCGAATAAATGTAACAGCAATTCTGCTTAAGTCGTTTAGAAAACGCCGCATTACCTGAAATAAATCTTGAAAAGTTGGTTGACGAGAAACAACATGCCCCATTTTTTTGAAACCGCGATCGCTGCCCTCCTGTGGATAGAAGCATTGTAAATCAGGGATGGTACAAAAGATCCTGTTACTTCTTTTTTCCTGAATGATTTGAATAGATAATTGCCACTCTCAACTCTTTGTAAAAACTATACTAATCCATGGCATATCAGGAGACCTTTCAAAAACAATGCCTTATAGAGAAGTTGCCCAATGGCAAACCGAGCACAGAAAAAAGCACAACTTTAAACATGCGGTAACTTTTACATGAATGCATTGTATAAGAACAAGTGGGTCTAAAATAGCGGCATTATGATAGCACGCATATCCGCATGCTGAAACTTACGAAGTTTCCCTCTATCATATTACATGTGATCGGAAAGTTTAAGGTAAGATTAACACATCTGAAGAGGCAAAATTCCCGGAAGTCTCATATGACTACTTTCCGCGACAACAAAACGCTGTACGGCATTTTTCAGTATGATCTTACAACTACAAATCCACCGAAGAAGTTGAAGTTCTCATCTTCACAGCACATGCACACTGTTTCAAGTTATACGTAATTTACTAACTGTCAAAATTCCGGACATCATTAGAGCATTTTTTAAATATGATTTCCGGACACAAATTTTAACACTGACCTTCTGGACATGTCCGGGACATTACGGACTTATGGCAACTTTAAGTTTAATGCTACTATTGCGCAGAATGCTATACGCACCCGTCGCTTGCACATACACGAAAGCAACTCATGATTGTGTCAGCAGCTTTCTCAAGCGTCTCTCCTTTCTTATTTCGGACTCCGTGATTCAGTTCTCGTTCAACCTGTGAGTTGCACCCCGAGTGATTTAGATCAGAACAACGTCAGCACAGCAACACCGAAAAGCTACTATCTACATGTTGACTACAGTACATGGCATCACGAATTACGATGACATTACACTACTGGATAAGATATTCATCTATTGAATAAATACGAATATATTCTGGGGTAGTAGCGCAGCAGTTGATCATTACACAAATGGGTGTTCAATAGTGGGTTCGCAGATGGGTACGCAGTGCTTTTCATGCGATGCTTTCAAAATGCTTGCACCACGGAAGTGCTGCACTTACCAACAAACAAACGCCTTCTGCTGTGCTACGCAACGTTCTCTTCTCATCCCTTTAATTATGACTGAAGGCAAGATGACTTACAATTTTTTAAATAGTAGTTGGTTTACAGATTTCCACCTTAGACAGCTCAACGATCTGTTGTGACATCACCAGGTATTCCAGAAAAAAGTATTGCCGAACTTGCTGTCAGCTAAGGCGCCTGTTCATGAACTTTAATCAGCAACCGCGACACCTTGGCCTCCGTCAGCCGAAAATAAGGGTGTTTCAAGCAAGCTTTCGCTAAAGACACATCAAGGCACATTCCAACAACTTAGGCAGACGCTTCATGAGAGTTTACCAAGGTAGGGACTCAGGGAGCCAGGCATTGGTGTTTTTCACACTCGACATTGTTTTTGAGAGAATATTGAATACAGGGGCGCTGTAGAAGTTAAGCTACATGTGCAAACGTCCTCTTACACCTAATTCTACTGTAATACGTTTGTTTCGATACAAGTCAGCAATGATTGACTGTGTCGATTTCTACCACGTTTTTTTTCAGAGACACTGACGCTTTGCCGGGTGGGTGGGCGCCCAAAATATTCTTGAAAGCTGGGAGAACCATCTTTAACACCAGTTCTCTGATGTACCGCAACAGTACGTTGCTTTACATATCCCTTGTAACACGAAAAATACAATATTCAACAAAACAACACAAAAATATAAGCGCAAGGCAACGCTTAACAACACACCACGGACGTTGCTGAGTTTGATTTTTTGGGGTGGTTTATACCTATGCAATTAATATTTACAATGCATGAAAATCTATAATGATTTTGCAATAACAAAAAGCCAGATATAAGTTTTGTCATGGTCGTTTACCATTTAAAGTTGGCAATCACATTTTTCGGAACGTGGCTTTCGCTATTCGAGCATTTTCAATCATTTCATCTAACGCATTTGTTCCTTCCTTTTTGCACTTGTTCACTGCTACCACGTACAAGCATCCTTAAACAGCTACACATGTGTTCTGTTTTCAATTTAACTCCACTTTCACTCACCTACAAATGCAATTTATGTTTATGATGAGATTGAATCTCTTAAGTCAGACCACAGCACATTTAGATCACTTTAAGCAAACTCACTTATAAATAATAGATAGTGATGAATATTATTAAAATGGCAACATAAAGAGCAACTTACATTGTTAGCAAATGTTCGCAGATCTAAAATTAGGGTATTCATCACAGGTAGTAACCTGAAATAAGAAATTTTGCACACTTCATAAACATGAACTAGGTTATCATGCTAAAACCCATTTTTTTGCAAAATTGACATGAACAGCATAGCCGTTGTTTTTAAGTGGTTCACAGCAACCCGAGGTTCTCTTACTGTGCTATTTAAGGATAATATGTGATGGATACAAATTAATTGCACCTGCATGTGCAACAGTCAAACTTTTTTCACATCTGTCACAAGTTGTGTTTCTGAATAAGGAATCAACCACTACAATATTTTAACAGTTTTATTTCACCTACCACCCACAAATCTCAAGCCGGAAACATCTGTTTATATGAGAAATTGAGGAAAACATCTGTTTGACATCTGTTTATATGAGAAAAAAGAAACATCTGTTTATATGAGAAAGGTTGATTGAAATCAACCTACCTAATTTACATCACACAGGAAAGTGCCATCACAACGGGGGGAAAATTATTTTTGGATATGAATCAAAGAAGGTGCTACGTTTCCAACATTCTGCAGCTTGGTGGCACAATGATTACTATACCAAATTACATAACACACAAACATTTACCAAGGATCAACTAATATGGTATAAATAGTTTCGAACAGTTATGCCAAGTGTTATGTTTGAGTTCTTGTTGGCACACTTGCACAAAGAATACAAATACAGAACAAATAGGCACACTCCACTTTTTAAGTTTGCAAGGCACCATATGTTGCATAGCACATGCTTAATAAACTACAGTAATAGCAGATATATCATCTTCAGCATTACTTCAGCTAGCATAAGTACACAGACATGATACGTGTTGACTCATTTATTTTTACTTGATGAGCCTTACCAATTGTCATCTTTTTGTGACTGAAAAATCCTCACAAATGTTTGCACAGCTGCAACTTGGCAAGAGTAGGCTTCTTTGAAATTCCGATTTGATACAGCATAACATCCTCTGTAATCAAATAATCAGTCTGTAGTAATAGTATTTCAAATAAACAAAAAATAATAAACACAATGCAGAGCAGCACAACTTCAGTACCGCAAGTGGCTTGCAACCAGCTCATCATATAATGAATCCAGATATCTTTTGCAATCCTCTTCTGGGGACCGAGACTGCAGCTTAGGGTTTGCAACGTGAGAGTCCCTGAATGATAGCAGATTAGACAAAATTGAAGCATCATCACTGTCTAAGGAGGACGATACCTAAAACAAAAAAATGTATTAAGCAATATTACAGATTTATTGCACATGATTATGATGTGATTTCGTTGGGCTATTTCATGTGCTTTATGCAACATAGTCAAGAAACACTTTGAAATTTATGCATATAAAGGCAAAAATCAGTCAAATAGACTAGATGTTCCAATGTTAAGTCTACATAGTTCATTTACTTGATTTCATTAAATAAAGCAAAGTCGACAAAATGTGATTAGGTTGTTTGTAAATGCTGAAACAACAACTCATCAAAGTAAGTAGTCAGAAGCTTAAAAAAATATCTGGGACAACTTTCATGTTTCAAAGACAGCTGTGGTCACTGAACGTTTTGAGATCATTACAAATGCTCAATATTACTACTTAATGTCGCATCTATTAGAAACTTGCTGTCCATAGGTTGAACACAATAATCCTAGTAGTCAGAGTAATTTTTTTCCATAGTAATTTTAGAATCCTGGGCTTAAGTTCATTGTGAAAATGTAGTTCAAATGCTTTGCAAAGGGAGGAAGTTTAATGTGAAGATGCTTTCACAACAGAGCGTGTAAATCACTTTACAAACAATTGGGAAGGCTTGCCACCAGTTGTTTCCTTTACCAAACTGGAGATCAATTCAATAAAAATTTCTACAATATGTCTCCATTTTCCATGATTTCATTTAACTTGCTCAAGTGTTGTTATGTTGCTGCAGCATGGTTTTAAGGTTTAAAACTTGGATTTCATGCATTTACTTCTGCATACATTTTCTCCAATCTTTACATAATGTTTCTTCTCCATTCATGCATGCAGTTTCTTATGTTTGTTCACAACAAATGTGCTTTACTATCTTTTCTGTTGCTGGAATGTTTTTTTGCATTTCTGCATAGATGTTGCAAATCCCATAGCTCTCACAGTAAAAATGTCCAAAACAGCAATCTTGGGAGAATTTTTGGGATAAACTAGATTCCAATTACTCTAAAGCCAACAAAGTATTCCGGCAAACCATTCTGTCTCAGTGGCAAAAATCTAACACTGCTAAAAATATCATAGACTGCAATGTTATCTTTATTGTTTTACACCGCAACGAGAACATCCTTGGCAGATGCATTGAGTATTTTAGCATTTTTAGATTCAGTCACTTTCATATCATTGCACACAGGAGGTGCATTTGGGGTCCAAGGAAAACAACAGCACTGCTGTCGAAGTTTTCCTATTTGTCAAAACAATGAAGGCTGGGAAGGCTACAATGAAATTTGATCTGAAATGCTTAAAGCTTGGGAGTCCTTTGGCTGACTCATGTGTGTCAAGTAACCTGGTGTTCTGATACGTCACTTAGAGATAAACTGAGGTGACAATTGCCTTGTGTGAGATGGCAGACAGTAGAGAATGCAACACAACTACTGGGGTATCCCTTTACTGATCCTCTGAGATTGCTGAAAACACTGAGGTATTTAGTCTTCCTAAGGCTTACCCGGAATCATGCTGAAAGGCTAGTGTGAGGAAGAACAGATGTTGTTGTTTTGGTAACATGAAACAAATCACTACATATGAATACAGTAAGTTTTCAAATTTCAAGATCCACAGGTGTATCTGTAGCCACTGCCTTGTTGTTAACTACCACAACTCTGAAGTTAATTTTAATCCAATCATCAACTGTAACCCTTGCATTTTGAAGAATATTAGCTGGCAAAGGATGTTCAATTAGAAAACCTACCCATTTTTTTTCAGTGTCTTGGTGTTTCTGCAATTCAACTTGAGTTAAAAACAATGAGTGTTTGTGCAAATCAACTGAACAAAAAAACTCATCCTTATACCTATTTTTCTTTTCAATTTGCAGGAACCAATGTAAGACAACTATGACAGTTCAAATAATGAGAACGGAACTACATAAATCAAATAAAAACATTAAGTATCAGAATAGCATTACACATATACAGTGTAATTTGAAAACTTTGTGTGAGAAATCACTGGGACAACATATACAACATATATTGCACTTGTTTCAGAAATTTCCAATGCTAATCTCAAAAATGCTTGAAAATTTTTTTAAAAGTTAGGATATGTATTTAAAAAGTTCGAAAATTTTAAAAAAAGTTAGCAAGTCTTTATAAGCAGCCAAAATGATACTTTGTGATTTGTTTATCTTTTAAATTATAGCAAAGTGTTTTAAGGATGAGTCAGTGACACATAGATTATAGAATGATCATAGTTCCATCAGCAAGTCTTCCTTGTATTCGGCAATAGGTAACACTGCTGTACATGTATGCTTGTGTGCGAGTGTTCTTCTTGGTTTTGTTTTCTTGCTCCACGTAGCTACTATACGTATTTTTAGTCCTGAAATCTTAAGATTTCTTCACAATTTAGCTTTAAAACCTAAGAATTTACCTACCTAGCTACAACACCACAAAAGCAATAGTCTAACAGAACAAAAATAGATGTGCAGCACCTTACCTGCTGAAGATAGCTGCTCAAACTTTGGTGGTATGACATGACCAAATTACATGCAAAACTTAGCCTGCAAAAAAACACCTAACTATCTTATACAGTAGTATTGAGTATGCACCAGACGATGATATTACAACTACGCAATAATTCCCCTCTGTCCCGATACTTCTAATACATATAATACTGTATATCTAGAACAGAAGGAAAGAAAACTAATGTCAGATACATGCCATACACACTCAAAACACTGTACAGTTGCACGTGTCGTGCCACTTTCGCACTCTGCCACTTGCCATCTGAGGCGGATAAAAATCGGGAGTTGATGAGTCCGCGGATGCGCGTGTTTCATCGGAAGCGGAGTACGAAATTTTCTTGATTGAAAGCTGCACTTGAATAGATGCCACCCTCGACAGATTAGAAGCCGCAAAAAATTATCAAAAATAAAAAATAGTAGTCAGGCCCGGTGTCAAGCGAAATTTCTGACTTCACGCCATGTGCTCATGTACAGAGTAATGAGAAAACAGATTATTAAGGCTAGCAGGGGCGCAGCCAGGATTTTTCTAAGGGGGGGGCTGAAATTATGGAAGCCAAAGCTATGAAAAGGAAAAATTGCTTGTGATAAGAATAGCCAGGAAAGCGCATATATTGTGGATAAACAGTTGACTGTACTCACCATGAAACCTGGGGTCCTTCCAACTAAACTGCCATCTTGTTTCTCTGATATTCTTTCATGACGACCGTAAAATTCAACCACCTTGATTACATGTCTCAGCCGAGTTTTGCTTTGATGTATGATTTTTTTCTACTGTCGGAAAGCATATTTCTCACGTCCACATTTTCTTCATTTTTGCAAAGTTTAAGAAACGCATCAAACTTCTCTGCGCAAAACTGGTGGTATTGACGTGTTTGATGAGACTTTAATCTTCTTTCGCCTTTTTCCAATTTTTGTGAGCTGATTTTACCAACATGCCAAGGGTCTTAGCGCTGCAACTGACAACATCAAATGCAAACGCAACACACATTTGCAAAATGACCCTTTATGAATTTCATTATAGGCTAACC
>Ga0210059_1010635_pt1 | contig 14175 bp, 11 predicted proteins | sample Ectturendosymbi2_FD_188042 | JGI IMG/M metagenome (GOLD analysis project Ga0210059, IMG submission 188042) | Ecteinascidia turbinata endosymbiont from Florida, USA - Sample 2 (SPAdes) (version 2) | ecosystem: Host-associated > Tunicates > Ascidians > Unclassified | place: Key West, Florida... | reverse complement strand
TGTGCAGCACATTTGTCAGCGCATCTTGAAGCAGATCGCGATTTTCCGGATTGGGATTTATTTCACCAGATATGTCTTTCACACAAAGCTCGATATTGTGTTCTGCATCCCTCGTCGTTCCATAGGCCACCATTTGGTTGCCACAAGTGGACGATGGACATTGTTCGGTTCACCGCTATTCCAATTAGCCCATCCATCTGAAGCAAGGACACCATCTCCCCATCGGAACAATCCTTCTGTTTCTAGGTCAGAAAGGTCAATCCACACTGCGTTCCATCCAGTGTTGAAATGCTGAAGTATTTCTCTGAAAATTTGATGATGAGTTTTCTCAAACAGGGTAGCAATTTTCACACACTTTTTCATTCAAGCAAATTCACCTGTGAACTGTGGAATTCCTCACGCCTACATAAGCCAATTGACCAGTCATTCTTCTGCAAGCTGTGCGAGATTCCTGAAAAGTTTGTGAGCTGCTTGTGACCTTGTAAATGTAACCATTCGATGCTCTGTATCCACCAGTTCCCCACTGAGCATCTGCCATTTGCAAAATCCTTAATTACTGCTACTGGTATATTAGTCTCAAACATTTGATCAGACTTAATAATATTTTTGAAAACTACTCTCATGACAAAGCTAGTAACGCCAAATGTTCTTCCATTGCCAGCCGGGAAATCAGTTTTAAGTGTAGGTATGTCTCAGAGTACGACATGAATAGTGTTGACCATGAGTCTGAAAACAGTATGACCACAAGACCTGTTTACCTAGGCTTTACTTTGCTACGATATCGATATGAACCTGAACAGAAAAGTACAATGTAGACGCACAACACCGAACATTCGACAAAAAGACAGATTGAGAAAATCCTGCTGATGCGAGAAGCCCGAGAAATGAATGATAGGAAGGGCGGATCGGGATTGCACAATCAATCAAAACCACGGGCAAATAAACGCACCTGATACACATATAGTCAGGAGACAAACCTTCGAACATTTAAACAAAGCAAGACTATCCGATTTTTTTGCTTTTTACCCAAATCTAATGGTTCTGAACGTGGATGGTATGCAGCACAAGGAGGCAATATGATTTTTGAGGGTGCATTGAAACCCCTAGGTTTGGGTCCATATTTTCAAATTTTTGCAATCTTCTTGTAATTTCCTTCTCATAACTTGAACCGTCTTTTCTTTATTTCAAAGTCTTTGAAAGATTGTTCTGTCCAAGGAATTGACGTTTTAAGCTTCTTAGTTGAAACAGAGTTTGCTTTAATTGATACGATTTATCTATCAGGATTTCAGAGGTGATTAGGTAGGGCATGTGCAAGGTGCAACAAAGGATGATAAACGATGCCCTAATCCCAATGAAATGAAGTACAGAGCCGGCTCTAGCTCTCTTTTAGTGGCATGGCCAAGGTCAATAAAAATCGTGGATCCTGGGAACTATTTCTCCCGAAAGCAAGCGGCACTTTTGCGACTCTGTACTCTCTAGAAATGATGGTATTTTCTAGCCATTCATAGTAAGGGATGCCCGCATAAGCAATTTTGCCAGTGGCATAATTGACGGGTAGAAGAGGCGCGAATCGCCACCCACCCTGGCAAGCTAATTGGGAAAAACGGGCCGCCACTGAGCTTATATTTCGGTTTTAGTATTCTTATGTTTTTCAGTAGGTTCTTGATTTTTTCGCTTTTCGGAGTATTTTGGGGTTTTGGTATAGCCATCCACATCCGGATTCACCATCATTTTTCAAGATTTTTACGAGTATTGGCTGGTGGGCCCCTACAGTGACCAGTGGGCTCATTACAGCTAAGTTTTCGACCTGGCTCAAACCTGTGATTACACCACTGCTTTCTGCCACAGCTGTTGGGGATCTAAATTCAAAATCCAACCTGAACTGAAAACATGAACTAAAGATTTACTGCTTAAAGGCTATTCCTTTCCTCGCAGTTCGAAAAAATTGAAGGAAACCTTGCACTCGACTATTTTACATCTCGAATTCTGAAAATGAAAACCATTGCCTGCAATGCACACTACAAAGTTGTTGCTCTAACTCTTCGGCAGTTGAGTCAAAAGGCATAAAAATAAAAACGTGTTTTCCAGTCAGTTTAAGTAATGTTACGTGCCAACAAAATTCTCAAACTGTTCACAAAAAATATACCAATCTTTCTCAGTGTGTCTTCTCAACTAGAAACATAATTTTCACCAATTTTGTCTTAATTATGTCTCTAAACTTGTTCTTTATGAACATGTAACGCCATCAAATTTTTTAATCGTTCTTAAGTTATGATTGTACGCAGAGCCTCTGAAAGAAACTTTACCTAGGGGTAAGAAGACCAATACCGGGAACCCTAGTTTAAGGAGCCCTCGTCGACACTTGTAAACCTTGTTTTTACAGGTTTACAAATCAGAATATGGATAAAACAGCTAGCATGTTAAATACAAAAACATTAATTGTTATACATAGCAACTGGCTTACACTGGTAATTTTGGGCTTGATTGCAGAAAAATTTAGCGTGCTTAACACTTTCATCCTCCTGGTTAACAGCAACTGCAGGGACCGGGAAGGATGTACCTCTTGTATCTCCCTCTCGTAAGCCCTGGTTGTATGCAAATAAGTTCTTAACCGCTTCAGTGCTGAAAAGACCTCTATGATGTGGCATCCCTGGAAAGTAAAACCAAAAATAGACCTAAAACTTTACAGACCTCGGAAAACGCAATACTCTCAGAGACTGGCAGCTTCGGAAAAAATTGTATGGCGTCGTGAATAAAGAAATTAATAGCCATCTCGTTGCAAACATCTTTGCAGTATTATTTCAGAAGTGGAAGCTGCAGCCTACTTTTCAAGCTTCAAACTTCATGACATCGTCTCGTCTTTGCAGATTTCTACCACTGTGTTTACCTGATCATGATATGCAGCGCCGTTGCATGGCTTCAGGATCAACTTTAAAATTCCTATATACACGATTACCACGTTGATTGAATAGAAATCGTTCTTCTGCATTTGGCAAAAGGCTAACCTTCCCATCTCTGACAGCTTTGCAACATACAAAACAGAATGCAAACCCATTTCTCGTATCACAATTAAGCCATTTGAAGCCGTCAGATCAAGCTGTTTGAAATGATCTGTTCACTATGACATTTTTTCCAAACTGTCTTCGTGGAAATGATTTTGTTTGATAGACTTTATTTGGCATAAAGTAACGCATTTTTGTTAAGAATATAGATAAAACAGTTAGCATGCGACATTTGTCGACACAGTGCTGCCTGGAAGTGATTGCGCCTGCATAACATGTGGTCCACAGTGACATTCATAATGCACATTACAGCACAGACCGCATCGGCATCTCACCTCTACGCTCTCCTATCCAGTATCCAGTATCGACGCAAGGTCGATGAATTGGCGGAGTACACTAAAGACCAGCCATTTCAGGCTTTGCGATTTCCATCAGCATTTTACGTGCAAGTTTTTCAAAACTAAAACGTATTGTTGAGTCCGAAAACCGGTACGGTCATGGCCGTACCGGACGAATAGGCTGCGCCAGCCTTGTTAGTATATGGACTTGTATCGTTTACGCCAGTGGTTCCCAAACTGGGGGTAAATTACCCCCCGGGGGTAATTTGCGATTCTTCGAGGGGTAACACAGAGCCAAACCACATTGTTGTTCTGTATTATGAGCGATCACTGCAAAAAAAATTTCGACAAGAAATGCGAAAATTTTTCATTGGTGGGTAATAAGACATAACCGCTACCTTGATTTGGGTAACGGTTCGAACAAGTTTGGAAACCACTGGTTTACGCAAATGCAGCCATTTAACTCTCGGACTTTTTGCAGTTTTGTACAACCGGTTCAAAATATCTTTCCTGTAAATATTAGAGTTTGGTATAAAATGCGAAAATATGGGAGACACTGTTTTGTGGATCCAATTGGAAGTCCTGTTTCGAAATGAATATGTCTTTATGTTGCTATCACTGTCACTGCTATACACAAACAAAGATAAGTTGAAGCACTAGCTATGTAACAAAAACTAAATTGAGCACCTCATCAACAAAAACAACTGAAAAGTTCTTCATCTCGTATTAGTTGAGAATATCCTTGTGTAAGAGTAGTCAAGTTTATTACTTCAATTAATATTTAGTTGCCTAGTAGAAGCCCACAACAAGATTGACAGAAATTTAAATACATTTACTTTGTTTCAAATTGATTCTTTCCAGCTGTGTTGACTGTCAGGCACACACGATGGTCATCGTATTCACATCAAAATAAGAACCCATCAAAACAGCCTTTAATACAGTCACGGTTGAATGGAAACCAAACACATAATCAGTCTATCTGAATTGCAAATATCAGTTTCCAAAAACCCAGTTTAGCAGTTGTCTGTGTAGTTGAAAATCGGTGTCTCAATATTGAGTTGCACTGCTTTCCACGCAGTACGTCCATACTGACACGGAATCGTATTTGCAGAACTGAAACAAGTTTGCGTTTATCGGCAATTCTTCATATTGAATCGTTTGTCAGACTGCGCAAACAGCTTGTCCTTTTTGAAAGGACAACAAATCACAAACATCATCATCTTACATTTCTTTGAGTGCATTTTTCATCTTTTTGCTTTTTTGCTGGTGATATATACGTCTGTTTCAATCTCGGATGGGAGTCCATTCTAACGGTTCCTAATTTATTATTTTGCAATTTTCTATATCCGTCCTGGCTAACTTAACAATACTATGGGGCTTTAGTTGACTCCACTGTAATGCATTCCTAAATGAATAAATATTACCATGCGATCTTGTCTTCCCCAGTCAGCAACACTTTCTGAATACATGACATGTGTTTGTGGTGCACACCAGCACGCTGACGAATTAGCACACAGGACTGGTTCTCACTGCCATGAGAGCTTACAAGTAAAACATGAATTTCACAAGTCACAGTTATATTCACAGTCAACTGTGTCTTGCTACATTTATGCTTTGTGGCCACTGTACAGGGTTGAGAAAACGAGAGTTGGCTTTATTTTGGTAATTTGGGGATGTTGCATGAAAGAGGTGGAGTTAAATTTTTTACAAAACAAGTTCTTTTGAATCAGGTTTTGTGTGCTGCGCCAGAGGGCACTCTACAGTTTTTGGGCACTGTAACGCAGTTTTGCAACACGTTTTGTAAAAATCAAAGATTTAATGACGGGTGTTACAAATATTTAACAATTTATAAAATAATAAACAAATAAAAAATGTTGACGTCTTTGATTCAGAGTTTATTAGATGTACCTCCAAAGTGTTTCACTAGATTTTTGACAAAAAAATGCAAAAGCTACGCGCAAAACACTCAAAAGAGAACCCGACGGCATCCCTGAAATTGGGGTCGAGGCGACCGCTTCGTTCGCCTCCCTTAATATCCACCCCGTACTTACCATGTGCCGTTATTTGGCTAGGTGTAAATATAGCGCCCCGTTGTTTGCGCCAAAGTCATATGTAATGCTGCTGCTTTGATCAATTCTTCCATTCTGAACAAGCCAAGTTAGCCAATGGTTGTGAAGAGGTGTTGCAGTTTATCATTTTATTTTGATGTAGATATAATGTCCAACGTGAAACCATTTTGTGAACGTTAATAGATTTCACCAGAAGGTGCTAAAGTACTGATGCCTGTAACATCAGTTTCCATCAAAGTTAGTGGCCTACTTGGATAGAATCCGTGCCATCGAACATGGTTGATTGGTTCAATCGTCCCCGGAACAGTACTTGTTCCCTTCCCAACCTTGCACCCATCGTTGATGGGTCGACGCAAGCGAAAATTTCAGGCGCGTGGTTATAATTGCCTTGCAACCATAATGCAGCATTCATTACAAAGGTGGCCGTGTGGCCTACGGTGCAGAGTAAGTAGGGATGGGAGCGTTCAAGCCACTCATGACTCTCCAAAGGGTGTACAAAGTGAATGAAATGAAACTTTCTTTCAAATATATAAAGTATTGCTTTAAAGGCAGAGTATATCAGTAGAGATTATCACAATCATTCCAGAGCAAAAAAGTTTGGAAACTATGTTTGTTTACTTCATACAGCACAAAAACGTGCGATTTCTTGTGTTACAAACGTGAAATACTGATTAAATAATTTATTCGGCAACCATGGAAAATACGATGAAATTTACAGTGTAATTCAACTATCTGCATAGTGAAAAAATCATTTGCAAGATTACATTTATTTCCAATTAACCAAATTTCCGAAGTTTCCTCATACAAAAAAAATACTTTTTCCTCACTGTTGAATACGAATAATGAAACAGATTTTCTGTTTCATTTTCAGGGTGAGTTAAATCAGAAAATTGCGTTTGACCGTCAATCAACTGACTCAGATTTTCACAACGCTTTAACATCCATTTTCAGGATAAACTGTGGTAGAATTTCGATTCGTGTATTACGGCTACTCATTGGTTTAATTATTCGTATTCAACAGTTAGGAAAAAATTGTTGCTGTAGGACAGAAATGCGTCAGGGGATAATGCACAATGGTCACTCAATGATGCTTGTAAATTTATAACATGAAACTTTAAAATTCAGCCACTGAGACTTTTCACAAGCACATGACTTTGTTTGACAACTCACCTCGATATTCGCCAAGAACTTGCTTGATTTCAGCGAGTTGCTCTGTAAACAATAATGGTTGTACGTAATTAACTAATCAGCAAACTCGAACAAAAATCAAAAAATTACTAGATTATTTGGGTTTTACCGACAACTATGGGTGTCTTTTTGACTTAACAAAATTTTTGTTTTACGTATCAGCGGGAATCTGTCACTCTGGTAAACAAAAATGAGTAAAACTATTCCTTCATTTGCGGTGAAGTGAAACCGAGACCAGCGCCAACAGTGGCTGCATACTCTCCCAGTAACACCTATTGTAGCTTGACAACATCGCGGGATACTGCGCAATGCACAAGTTACGAAGACAAACGAAACGAAACTAAACCACGCAGATGAGAAAGGAACACAAGCAATAAAATAATGAAACCCTTGCTACGGCACTTCACGAATTTCTGAACCTCCAGTACGCGGTTCAGTGCACAATTACGAGCATCTGTAGGCTACCCATGAATGTACAACATTTTAAGCACACAAATTAAACAGTGCAAATGCAATTCGTCTCCATTAAAGAATAGATCGAGCGAAAGAACGATTAAATTTTTACACTTATCAAGTTATCACTAAAGTTCGTGGAAATCATTCCTCACGCGGAACTACTACGTGAACATAGTCATTTCACTCAGGGCCGGATTTACCAATAGGCTAAGCAATACAGTAGTTTTGTTAGCGTATCGACTAGAGTCATTCAGAAATCAGATTGCTATTGAGTACTTATGCAGGTCTGTATTGCTCCCATGTTATGCAAATCTGAGATTTTGATGGGCTTAAATAACAAGCAAAAGTCACTTTGCCAAATGGCAACTACAGATCTCTACCCAGCAAGGAGACAAAGAGTAAGCAAACAGCAAGAAAATGACAGAAAAGCGTTTGGGTCTGATGCCTTACATTAGTGGTTCTTGGCTTAACCAAACATGCGGAGCCTAATTTGTTAGCTTGATGGTCACTAATTCCTCAGGAGGAAGGTCTTTTTCAAGATTCAAATGAATTAAAACTTATATAAGGGATCAAAATGTTCCAGGACAGGTTGTCCACACTAAGCAACTCGGTGCATTAAAAGTGACAAACTTAGGCAAAATAAATTTTAATAAATTCCTAGATAAAATTGTTACTTTTTAGCTGTTTACTGTGCTCTGTTCAGCCTTACTTGATTCGATGATTGTAGCTTTTTATTTCTTAACACGTATTTTAATACTGGCACCTAAAGGGAAGTTTACACCTCACATCCTTTCGCGCGACGCTTTCTTTGCCTTTGATTCTTAGCAAAATAATATACACGCGAATCGTGATCCCGCAGCAGTCGCAACAATTTGGGTCGTTTTTACTTGACTGTTTTGCTCGTGTGTGCGAGTTGTTAACAGCCGTTGTCCTCGTGGCCGCCACACATATGTGTACTGCGTTTGGTTTTCAGGAAATTGTATATTTTAGATGCGTGCTACTGCTTAGCACAGATAAGAAAAAAGAGGTGTGGAACTTACGCTGGCCATGTGTTTTGTCAAAAATTTAACCGTGATGTTTCTGGTTGTTTCGCCTGTCCAAATCAATAATCCTGTTCCCGCCGCCGCCAGCCAAGTACGATTTCAACAATTCCTTGTCATTGAACGTTGCTTCTAAAGTAGCAACAAGGGCAGTGGTCATGGGGCACTCTAGTAAGGATTTATAATTTTTTATTGACCGCACTTTTAGAGCGTCAATATCGTCATTTTTATTTTGCGCTTTTCCTTTTTCCCTCGTAACAGTGGGAGACGGGGCCTCACAAGCGGATTAGCCTAGGACAGGGGTGTGCAACATTTTTTGTCGGTGGGCCGTATAACCAACTTCAGACATCTAGCTGGGCCACAAGAAAAATTTACTTTTTTCATGTACACAATGAATCAGAGTGTGTGGGAACAATGGGAAAGAGTGGGAAAAATCAGAGTGTTGGCAAGGGCCACACTAAATGGCTTGGCGGGCCGGGTTGTGGCCCGCGGGCCGCCTGTTACACACCCCTGGCCTAGGGGCCCCGCATCAGCTAAATCCGGCCCTGTTTTCACTAGCATCTGAGGATTGTAACCTTCACATTCTTATAACGTTCACACAACCATTGCAGTTTGGTATCCTGACTATTGACAAAAGTTAGTTCCGCCATTTTTTCTTTACTTAAAATTTGGGAGTCCGCCATGTTAAAAATCGTGTGCAGCTGCTTCATAAAAAGTCCTGCTCGCAATCGACAATCTTTGCTTCAGAAAATTTGAGAAATTATTTACCCAAACAAATTAAGTATTTCCACATTAATACAAACCTTATTCATAACCTAAAAAATCGTTTGTTGCCCCCAATGCAGCTGCAGTTAATTTTCATGGCAGTATACTTAAATGACTTTAGTAAGCCACAGTTCAATGAACTGTCAGTGTTACTGAAGTTGTCGTTGTGTCTCATCGAGAATGAATTTTACTTTATTTGAATAAGAGCCTGTGATACATACTCCTTAGACGAATTGTACACTCTGATGAGATCACTGTCTAACTCTTGCTATGAAAGGATTCCTTTCCGTAAACAGTGTTGAGGATTGCATGTGAATATGATCACATCACAGGTTGTCTGTCTCGTCGCTTCCTTGTTTTTGGTTGACGCGATCACGTTCGGAACGCGAACTGTGTCAGAGAAATGTTTTTGTACTTGCAACTATAAAATAGAGCAGGGGTGCACAACTCATATGGGTATGCTGGCTACTGCTTTGCTTAAGATCTAATTACGGGTCACACCATGTTAAAAGAATTGCTCGTATTGTAAAACCGAACGTCTTTGTTACACAACAAGAAGCAACTGTTTACATTTCCAAAAACATATGTAAGAAGTAAGTCCGCTGACAAATTGCTGCGTTAGACACGCTGCCGCTGGACCAATGTTGAAAAAATTGGCAAACCTTCAGGGACTAAAAAGCCATTGTAGTGGCTCGGACGTGGTCCAGTCATGATTTGCCAAATGATAGAGCTAGAGAGGTGTTCAAACCCTCTGAAGAAGCAGAAAGTCTCCTTCCTTCGATTTTTTTAAATCCGGATACTTTTGGGTTTGAACCTTTTTGTTATGGTTGTCACAACTGGGGTGGTCATGGACTTTTTGTATGACGTTACCAGTGCCAAAGAAAAATGTTCAAGTATCAATTTACTCTTTTTTACAAATAAACTAGAGAAAAATCCGTGTCTTTAGAGCCCTTGATTGACCATCTAGCGTTAGTGGTTGGCAAGTTATGGCGAAAAATGATAATTAATTAATTAATCACCATAGGAAAACTAGGGCCTGAACGACGCGTTGTCTAATCTAAACAGCGTGTTCGCCATTGTCGAAGATATCGTTGTGACTGCAAGTGGTAAAATCATGGTTAAGGCGGAACCTGACAATGACGGATTGTTAAAGCAGCTGTTAAAACTTTGCGCACAGAAATGCAAAGTAATGCTGCAAAGAAAACTACTAACTCTTTTTCATTGGTCATCGAAGAACTGCAGTTGAACCTGACAATTCCAAAGTGATGCTACTTTCAAAATGCATCCCCCTTGAAGATGTAGCAGCTGTCAAACGCTTGTGAAGCATGGTGCAATACCAATATTTTTCCCAATTCGGTTAGTGATTTAGAAATATTCAAACACTGACTCGAAATTGAGTGTGGCCAACATTGAAAATGGTCAAGAGAAAAATGGCTGAAGCCCCATTCCTTGCTTATTACGACTTGATCGAGACGTCACTTTGCAAGTTGGCAGAAGTTAACACGGTTTAGGTGGCGATCGTTGGCAAAATTGCGGCAAACCATTGAATATGCTTCTCGCGCTCTCACTTGCTCTGAACGCAATTGGCAACAACAGACTTAAAGTGACCCATACCTGCTCAGGAAACCTTCAAACACTATACTAATCGGGAAATGAAGGGTGTTGTGCAATCCTAAGTTTGATTACAATTTCCTGGGACATATGACATCCTTTATTTCCGGACGAATTATATTTAACTTCCCAACGTCCATTTTTAATCACTTTCAAAACAAAGTCGTATCTGTGCAGCGAAACACACATAGCACAAAATTTTTATACACTGTCCCCCAAAACAACTGGTTTTTAATTGGGAATTTTTATTTGTGCCTAGAAAACGTCACGGGTGTTTAAGATTGTTTTTTTGTTCACATCAATCAATGATGTAGGTATACTCTTCACGAAATCGATTTCCGATGTTGTAGCTGCTACAAAACTTTTTTCAATTAAAATCAAATTGAAATTTTAAGGTAGTAGGGTGCACAAAATTTGCTACACATCAGGAAATCCTGGTTTAGTGCCCCAATTTTTCATTTATGGACTTTCAGGGACATTTTTGTAAAATAACTTCGGCACCTTCCATTTGACTCTGAAAATCAGGAAAAGTCATGGAAACACAGGCGTCTAACATTTTTCTAAGTATATGAAATAAGCAAAAAAAACAAGCCACAGGTAGTGGACTATCCAGGATTATTAAGCAGGGTTTAGGCCAATTTTACTGGTTTCAACTAGTTCACCTTCAGGTTTTAAACACATATTACATCTTTCAGTTTTCACTGACATCATACTGAAAATGCTGCAGTAATGTATATTCGTAGGGATTTAGGAAATGATTTGAATTTGCTTTGTACCTTTTGGTTTGAGGAAAATTAACCAAGCTAGCAACCTACATTGCTGTTCACATTGCCAGAAATATGTTCAATGTGTTGCTTATCTATCAAAAAACATTTTTCCCAACAAAAAAACAAAGAATTAGCAACAAGGTGAGAACTCATCAAAACGCTGTAACCAAACTATCAACAAGCACTAATAAAAATAACAGACTGGTTCTTTGATTTACCTCTCAGCTCTTGTACAACCGCATCAATGCGTGTTGTTCGACCAGAAGGACCCATAGGACCTGGTGGACCAACACGACCGGGAGGACCAGTAGGACCTGGTGGACCAGCAGTACCGTTGAAGCCAGTAGGGCCCTGCAAACGTGTGTAAAAATATCGCTATCGTTATGAATATGTCCAAGCATTTTGCAACTCGCATAGTTGCAAACATATATAGATTTTAGTTAACAGTTGACCAGCAAAACATTTTTTTGAAAATACTTGTTAATTCATTTGTTTTCATACCCGCTTTTCCCCTGGGGAGAGTCAGGGAAGCAGCAGCCTTAGGAGGACCCAAAATACCTTGCAGATTTCAACAATCTCTGATGTTCTGCAGGTTTTTCACCAAGAAGGACCCAGCAAGCAGGGTTGCGAAATCGGAGCCGCAAGAAGTCGGAGGTTTTGGGCGGAGTCGGATTCCTGAGATCACTAGGAAGTCCACTTGAATCATTTTATGCATTGCACTCCTAAGTTAGAAATACTAATTTGTGCCTGATGAAACGGTGCGCATTTTTTGAAATTTTGATGGAAACTGAGAATTCTTGCTGTGTATCACGATTTCCATTGATTGCTAGTTGCTACAAATTGTTGACAGCCAAACTTCTTGTATCACGATTTGCGTTGATTGCTAGTTCTGCAGATTGTTGACAGCCAAACTCCATTCATTTTATGCTAAGGAGTCGGAGTCGGAAATTTAGGAAAGGTCGGAGACGAAGTCGGAGTCGGACATTTTATCTCCGGCTCCGCAACCCTGCAAGCAAGATCAAAGTTGGAATCGCTTCACCTAATCCTTGGACGACTTATGGGTCGCTTTCACCAGGCCCGTCGCCAGGATTTAGCAGCGGAGGGGGGGGCCAAAAACCAATAGGAGGGGCCAAAACCCAGAAGGGTGGGGGCACATTTTAAAAATACTGTATTGGATGTATGCCGCAACCAGGGGGGCAAACGTGAAATGGGGGTGAACAAATTTCAAAGGGAGGGCCGGACACCACTGGCCCCCCCGCTGGCGACGGCCCTGGCTTTCACGTGGGTGTTGCCAGAAGAAATTGCCTCGCCAATCTTTCCTGGGACATTCTGGTAACATGGCCAAAGAACCAATCTGAAGCGGTCGCTTTACTGGTCCCGAACTCGGAAAGATTTGGGTTTGGAACGAAGAAATGAATGCTAACTTCCACCGCGCTTTCCAACTCGGCCAATGGAACGTTCCAATGTGGTTTCTGCGCCACTGCCGATGTTATGCCCAGACCAGTGGTTCTTAACCTGGGGTAAATTTACCCAGGGGGGTAATTTCATCTGCCAAGGGGGTAAATTTACAGAAATATAGATTGCAGCAAATATAAATTTTTATAAATCATTCCAAATTGAAAAAAGTTTGTTAATTTCGTGTTTTTAATAAATGAGCACCATTGAGTGTATTGGGGGTAAATTCTGGTAATGTTATTTGATAAAAGGGTAAGATATGTAAAAAAGGTTAAGAGCCACTGGTCTGAACTCTGTCTTTTTCTTGTTTGTCCGCGCAGCTTCTGCCATGGAACGAGAATTGGAGATGACCGTTGCAGATCTATCGATTCGGAGAAGAAGAGACTCAACATTCAAGTTTTGCAAATTTCACAGCTGCACATTTTGTTGCGAAGTGCCACGCCGCGCCCTCTTCGCAAAAATCCAATCTCTGCCGCTTTTACTTGAGATACCACTTTTTCAGTCAGTCATTACCCAAGGTTCATGACCACAGATGAGGATCGGAAAAAAGACCAATTATAAAACTGACAGCTTTGCAGTGTTTGAAAGCTCGCATTTTGTAACCACAGAGCGGTAAAGCTCATGCAGAACTGCGTTTGCTTTTCCATTCAGCGTATTATTCTCATATGAAGGTGTGAGGGGATATGAAGGTGTGATTGCGATACACATAGCCTCTCCCCTTCAGGTGCAGTGATCGCCGGGGGACCTCCTGGCCTCCAGGATGGGTTACTTGCACTTTGGCCTCTCCTACACAAATGTGCCTGCAGCAGTGCCTTCCAGTGGCCCCTCCCGTTATAACAGAACCTGCTGTGGGTGCGACCAAGTCTCCAGTGGTATATCTGGAAACCGGCTTGACGGTACGCTGAGGTGGCAGCCCCACCAGCTGTCTTATCCAGCTGAGGGTTAACAACCCACCCTGGAAAATTCCAAACCTGTTAAGAAACTAACCAGAATACACCGGACTGACCCACAAAGACGGACCTCTGCCTGTCCCCGACCTGCGAATGGACACGGACCAACTGCGATGAATCTCAAACATAATGTTCGAATCGCCACATGGAATGTCCAAACACTATTAAGCCCGGGATCCGCAACTGATGTCACGCACGACCCCACCAAAGATGCTTTTTTGACAAGCTTCATCAAGTTGTACAAAATGCCCCACCGCAAGACATAACCGTCATCCTAACCGATGCGAATGCAACAGTTTCATGCTCCTCCCGCAGCGATGAAACAAAGTCAGCAGTTGGAACATCCTTTATGGACGCATGTACCAACGACAACGGCAGACGTCTCTTTAATTTATGAGGTCTCAATGACCTTTCTATCGTTGACACCTGGTTTCCCAGGATGAAAATTCATCAGTGGACGTGGTACAGCCCAGACGGACGAACTCGCAAGGCCCTGGACCACATCATTGTAACTCGACGCTGGAGGTCATTTGT
>Ga0210059_1010634_pt1 | contig 14175 bp, 13 predicted proteins | sample Ectturendosymbi2_FD_188042 | JGI IMG/M metagenome (GOLD analysis project Ga0210059, IMG submission 188042) | Ecteinascidia turbinata endosymbiont from Florida, USA - Sample 2 (SPAdes) (version 2) | ecosystem: Host-associated > Tunicates > Ascidians > Unclassified | place: Key West, Florida... | reverse complement strand
AACCTAAGGGGAGCATGTTGGTCAAGAATGTTGTTAAACATAAGAATAAAATTGTTACAAGTGATGTTGATATCACTGTTGTTTTGGTTGTGAAAGTCAAGATCAAAAAGAGCAGTGTTAAGATCTTTCAGAAAAGATGGCAAGTCAAAAATCTTTAAACAGCGAATTTTTGGTCTGTATTTTTTGGCACATTTGGGATGGAAATTAAAGTTTGCAAAAATGGGGAGATGGTCAGAGATGTCATAGTGTGCAATTCTAGTCCTGGTGTTGCCATCAGTTATAGTTGTGTATATATGATCAAGTAGGGAGGGTTGATGGGTAGAAGAAAATCTGGTGGGTTTGTTTATAAGATGTATGCAGCCGAGACTCAGAATACTGTTAACATAATCAGTAATGTGTGTGTCAATTTGGTACTTCAAAAGATTTAAATTTATATCACCTCCAATTATGTACAGTAATTACTCTTTTCAGAGTGCATAATTTCAAGTAGATTAGTGAATCCAAGCTGAAAAGCTTGAGTTAGGAGAAGGGTATCTATAGATCACTCCAACAACACATTTTTTGCCACTAACATTATTTGACTTCACTTCAATGAAAAGACTTTCACATCCATCTATAGGTAATTCCAAGTCTTGTCTAACAATATGCTGCAGTTTTTTGTTTACATACAGGCCAACACCGCCAGCATTGGTTAAGGAATCAACATGAACAAAGTTGTAGTTAGGAATTTGTATATTTGTACAACACTTTGATTTCAATTCGGTTTCTGATATTGCTATAAAATCAGGTGAGACATTACACATTGAAAAGAAAGTGTCACATTTATACTTATTTTTGGCTAAACTTCGTACATTGAAATGGAAGTGAGAAAGCTTATTACAAAACATGCTATTGGCAGAGTTAATTTCAGGGGGTTAGATAGTCGTTATGTACATGAGGTTCAGCAAGTGAAAATGAAATTTCATTAAATGTTGTAGGAGTGATTTTTGTAGTTGAAGGAAACAAATCCAACAACTCAATATTGGAAATTTCACTAAAAGGAAAACAGTTATGATTACAAGGTAAGCACATAGCAAAGTTATCATAAGTCACATAACAGCATCTAGAGTGAGTCCAGTTTTTGCAAATTGTGCAGATCATTTTGCAGCCAGTGTGCAAATTGCAAACAGCACATTGATCATTTACAGCCATTTGGGTGAGATGGTAAAGTACATGATGTCATAAGACTAGCATGTATAAACAGTGTGAATGCCAAGAGGAAACATAATAATAACTCACCACCACAGGATAGTCTCATGAAGCCTGAATCATAAAACATATTACTTGATACGATGCAGGTCGTCTTCTGTTTGGATTGTAATGACTGCATCATTTTCATTTTTTCTGAGATGGATCCTCCCATTGTTAGTCCACAAATATTTCCAATCTAAATCTATTCTTTTTTGATTGGCTTGAGCAAGTAAGTGTTTTTTACGGCTGGTAAGATTTTCATTGACAAAAACTCTGTCTATACGAGGGTCATCGAATTCAGCAGATTTCAGGTTTTTTCTTGAGCTGTATATGTTGTTCCTGGTGTTTGTAGCTATGAATCTGACAATAATACTAGGACACTTTTTGTTTTGATCAATTTTAGGTTTTCCTCTGAGTCTGTGAACAACATCAATAGCATCTTTGGTAATAGTTGTGTCAATTTTTTTGAGAACTTGCAGCACCTTGTCTTCGACTTCAGCATTGGTTTCATTGTCTGGCATTGGTATGCCAGGTATTTCCAAGTTTTGTCGTCTTCCATACACGGGGAAATTTGTCTAAATGAAACCAATCGTACTGAAACTGAAACAAACTTTTACAACGTTGCTATTTAACTTTTAAAATAACGGCAGTCTGCACGCAGTTGCACTAAATTTTTGCAGGACTTTGTCTTTCCATTATCCGCTCAGCTTTTCAGTTAAATCTCGTTCAAAATCTAGTTGAACAAGCTGAGCTTTACGTGAATGGACCACTGCCCGCCTGTTCTCCCTGAAAATGTTTTTAAGGGCTGGGAACGTGTTTTCACACATAGCAGTTGAGGCTCCCAATGTCACAGAAAGCTTGAGGGCATGCAGTACAGAGGGCATAAATCTTAAGAACGCTGTGATGTTCTGATATGAGTCTTGATGCAGTCATCCTCTTGTCACTGCCACCTGTGACAGTTGCAAAGTACTGCTTTGCTACGCTGCATTCAGTGTCCACAATCGTAGAGTTTGTCAAACCTAGCAAAGGTGGAATCTATTTTCCGTCTCAGAACGTGTCGCTTTTTGGATCCAGAGAAACAAGTGCCCTTGCTAGCTTGGAGTTGTGCTTGTTGAAGCGAGCACTCATTTCGTGGAAAATGTGATCCAATGCGCTGTAATATAATCTTCGTAATTCGACGTTATTGCGTTGACTCCAGTCTTCTCATAAACAATGCAGTCAGTCAGCCATGTACTTGCAAATCCCTGTCGTTTTGCTGGAACATCAGGCGTATCTGGCAAAGTACTCAACAGGTCATCTAAGTGTTTGTCAGAGCGAAGGTCTTCAATGCATTGAACCGCTGACAATACCAACTGCATTCCTGTTGAAAGGTCAGTGTCATCCGCCTGCAGAATTTTGTTGGGTGGGTCGAGCAAATTTAGCACCTGGATAACACACCACGTCATGTCAGTATTCCCCTAGGGTTGACCATTCGCATCAGATCAACCCGGTGTAGAATGCATTTACTTATGTAGCTATTGTACTAGTGGATCATTACATCCAAGACATCGCTGCTGTAGAGATCTCGCAAACGAACTGTGGACTTGGGCAATGTCCGCAGATGAGATGAAGCTGCTTTTCCCAAGGCAATAATTTCCTACTGCCTTTTTCAATTTAGTTGCACAACAAGTCTTACAATGGGATAGAGCGTGCGTCACTGAAGCTGGTTCGAAACCCAGTCGCGTCACATCGATGTCTTGAAACATTTACGGTCTGTCCAGCCTCATGCTCTGGATGGGTACAAGGGAAACATTTAATCGCGGGGAATGAATAAATCTTATTGAATAAAACTAAGTATTGAGGATGCTTAGTGTTACGCAAGATTGATTTCATTTATCAAAAAAAGTTCCCGATGGATTCACTTGTTTATCACCTTTATGCGTCTTGTCACATTAACAGCACTTTGAAAATAGAAGTAACACTTATTTCAAATCTGCCCGTACGTCATTCTCTTCCCTTCACGATTTTCTTTTCTTGCAACACTATCACCTGTTTATCCAATTTAAAGGTGCACAATCTTTTCGATATTGCTGGCCACATAATGTTCATTTATATGAATTGTGACCGCCAATGATTTCAAGATATTTTTATTTTTGCATTGCTTCTGTTCTGCTTCCACACGTCTGTTTGGCCGACTTTCTGCAAAGAATCTATATACAGCAGACAAAGGGTCTTTATTGATGCAAGGCTGGCATAACTTACATTTTTAATTACATATTCACGGCCGCATACGTTTCTGTCGAAGGCTGCATGATTGTGCACACCTCATCTAAGTTCACGCATTCATTTGCTTTACAAAACCAGCGCCAATATGACGTAACAATGTGTACGCACCAATCGATATTAATCAAACTTGTGGCTCTAATCTGTTAAATTGTGCCTTCAGGGGGGAGGATGACAGATACCTTCACGAGACCCTCCCTGTTACGGCATTCCTTAAATTGTCAACCAAACCTGTTACTACGAGAGTAACCACTGCCACCCGCGCTGGATGTGTTCAGCGTGGGTTGGTTAGGGAAATGCCTGGCACAAGGCGTGGTAGCAGAAATGCTCCTGCCGAAGATGACCCACGACACAGCATACTCCAGCTGAACACCGAGGGGCTCACTACAAACAAGATCAGCAACGTTGAGCAGCTAGCCTATAAGAACAAGGCATTCATCATCGTCCTACAGGAGACCAACACTGCACTACTGCAGGCAGGCCACTGATTCCCAACGTTTCACTATCCGGGTCAGTCCTGAGCATTAACCACGGCTTTGCCACGTTTGTCCATGAGCGGTTGGAATGGTCACTGGTCGATCAGTCTCCATAACAATCAGAGACTGAGTGGTTGTGCGTGGACGTCGCAGGATATAAGATTATAAACGTCTACAAACCTCCACGCTCGCGACTCACACCAACGGCCATCCCGACGTTCCCACACCCCAGCCTGTATGTTGGCAACTTCAACTGCGAAAATGTCAACTGGGGTTACAACAAAACATCTCCTGACGGTGAGAGCCTGTATTCCTGGGCAACATCCAACAACCTTGGACTGTTGTATGACCCAAATGAAGTGATCAGTTTCTCCTCGCACCGATGGAACATCGGCACCAACCCGGACGTGGCCTTGGCGAGTGTCAGCCAAGACAACCAGCTGCCAAACAGACATGTTCTAGGAAAGTTCCTGCAGTCACAACATCGGCCCTCTCTCATAACGCCACCGAGACTCAAGGTACCTGCTCACAGTGATTCGGTGTGGCATTGGAACTTTTGCGAGGCTGATTGGAAGCACTTCTTGCCTTCTTACAGGTGAATCCGTTGAGAGATTGCCACCTACGGATACAATAAACAACGAGAAAACATAGCAAGAATTTTGTGAGAGCCTGCTTTCTGCGGCTAAACAATGCATCCCACATGGCCGTCACAAAAGAACTATATGCCCTGTTGGGACAAGGAGTGCGAGACCCTTTATCGCTCCTTCATCTGAGCCCCAGTGGGAACTGATTCTGATAGAGCCACGTCATCCCTAGTTTCCTGGCTCGAACAGAAGAAGCAGGAGCGATGTGAGGAAGCTGTTAATTCCATTGACATCTCGCACTCTAGCCGCAAGGGATGAGCACCATCAACAAAATTACAGGTAGTTCTGGATGCTCCTTTCACCTGTGCCCCGTCTCAGCAAACTCCATCGCGTCCCAACTTGTGAAGAACGGGGCACACAAGACTGGGAGCCTAAGTCCACAAGGCTCATCAACAAGGACCTATCCGACCTATGGAAGTTCCCAACACCTGAAGGAAACGGTATCTCTGGCTCTTTTAAGCGGGAGGACCTGCTGGCGCCCTCAGTTGCCTGAAGCCAGGAAGGTCTGCGGGATTGGATTCCATCTTCCGGAGTTTATACTCCATGCCAGGTCGACTCTCAAATCTTGGTTTTGCAATTTCCTCACTTCCTGCATGCGCCAACTCAAAATTCCGACGATCTGGAGAAGAGAACTAATAGTTGTGATTCCTAAGCCAGAAAAGCCATAGGAGGACACAAAGAGCTATCGGCCTATATCTCTGCTGTGTGTCCCCTTTAAAATCCTCGAGAGACTCATCTGTGCTCGTGTCAAACCAATCTTCCACCCACTGCTCCCAGTGCTCACACGTGACTCATTGACCCTGCTATCAAAGACGCCATGCAAATTGTTATTGGGTGCTTGCGTTCAGAAAGCTTTTTCCAACTCATGGAGAGTTACCCGCACAAGGAATTTTGCGAACCGGGCGTATTTTCACCACGTTCAATTCGCTTAACGCATGGATAAGTTCCGGAGCTGCATTCATCTGTGTCTTCACAGAGGAACAAGTTTTGGGTGACATTGACGGGCTGCATAAGAAGAGAAAAAATGCGGATATTCAAAGCATGCGTTGCACATAAATTTGTCAAAACTGAGCAATCTTCGAGTATTTAGTTGCAGCTATATGTGAAGATGCCAACAATACATGTCTCTCTGCCATGCGACTAGTCGCAAGGTGTTGGTGCATTGAGTTTCATGTTGCATTATGTCATTGGAAAAACTTTACCTCACCAATACTCACACTGACGCATGTCCAGATCTTCAACCTGCAATCACGTGACTTCGACTCCAATGTCTTCCCGCATTGCTTGTCAATTGCTAATCCTTCCACACATCTAGTTCTTGAATATTTTGTTCTGTAAATGGCAATAAATCAAAATGTTTGATGGCATGCCGCTGCTTTTGACTTTCGACAACCTATGTTTGAAATGTTTGACATGTGTCAGAGCAGCTATGCCCAACGGAAATTGCTTACTGCGCCAAAAAGTATGCCACTATCTTGACCAGGACTCCATAGGTGTGACTTCACAGGCAAGTTTAGTGTTGTGCTGGTGGAACTAGGGTAGAAATCAGAAAACTAGTAAAACGTTTTAGGCTACACCTAGGTCCTGGGTGTCAGTGAACATATGGAAATCTCCCAGCACGCCGTACAGAAGTGATACAGTGGCACTGAGGACCACCTACATCAAAAATGTCAAATTTTAGCTTATCAAAGGAAGCACAGCTTGCCAATATTTAGGCTACACAGCAAACACCCAAATTGTGCTGCACAAAACCTTCCACTGGGAAGCGGTTGGACATAGCTGTATTAAAGCATTATGACGAAATACAGGAAGGCACAAACAGTTTTGCATTACAGTATACCATTTTTATTAACATTTCTGGTTTTTCTTAACATTTCCACCTGCAGCAAAGAGAAAAGGACTGGTTGATGCGCTTAGTAGAACTGAGTCAAATACTTCACAGGTTATTAATTCAGGATTATTTATGTCGTAGAATTCTGTACTGAATGCCATTCAATAAAACCAAAGAATGTTAACAAAACACGTCACAACGAAGTTGTAATGGATTGCCATTGTTAAAAGCTTTTATTTGTAAACAACTTGGCAGTAAACAATAAAAGAGCCTAGGTCTGTCAAGAAAGAACCTGGCTATCAAAAGGAATCGTTCCACAGCCAATAATCAGACAATATGAACGGAGTAAATCTTCCACCTACCTTATTAAAATATTTTCTCCTAGCACCTCTTAATAAGATGGTTTTATTAACTTTTCGTTTCAGGACAATGGCGTTGTAAAAGCTTTTTTCTGCTTCAAATATTCTTTCTTATGAAAGAAGTCAGGGTCCTTCCAGTTAATTCAGGATGTTGAGTCGTCAAATGCTGCTTCAATCTGGATGGTTTCATACCTTCATTTGACAATGTTTTGTAAGTGTAACATACCAAACATTGAGGCTTAGTAACATCAGAGGGGCATTCAACAAAGCCGAGCTCGATATACCGCTCATCGTATTTTTGAGTCTGTTTGCTTCGCTCCTAGCTGTTCGGCCAAAGGAATCTTCCGATGGTTTTCACACCATCGGGAATGTTATGCCTTTGACTGATGGGCTGTTCGTGCTTCTCACTGCGTGCTTCGCGTTTCTCCTTACGCGCTCAGTGTAAGCGCGGCTGATGCTTGCGGGCTAGAGATGGCACGGGCCACTAATTGTCCAGATTTTGGGATGCGTATAGAAACAGGTGCGTATATTTTCGTAACAGGGTGCCACAGATAGGTATGTTACATTGAAATTGATGGCTACTAACACTCGGTCTCCGGCAGGGGTGCAGCCAGAATTTTTCTAAGGGGGGGCTGAAGTTACGGAAGCAAAAAGCCTTGAAAAGGAAAACTTGTTTGTGATTAGAATCATGGGCGCAATTTGGTGGAGGACACGGGGGACGTGTCCCCCCAACTTTTTCAGACGGGGGAACATAATATGCCATGTCCCCCCACTTTTTATCTTTAGGTTTTGTATTTGGAGAGGTTTCAAAAATAAAAGTGATGTTTGTCACGTTTTGTGTGAAGAGGTTTTCATGTTAGATGTAAGGCCGCATAGGCTACATAGCCAAGTTGATGTTGAAACAGAGTTTGGTGTGGTATCACTGATTCTCTCAGTTTATAAATTTTAGCTTCGATAAAATAATTTTTAGAATTTTTCAAGTTTCTGGAGACCGTGAAAGATGTTTAACTTCTTCTGTCCGACATTTTACCCTGTGTGGTATACTGTTAGAAAAGTTATTTTCTTGTAACAGTGGGAGTATTACAGCTACACATGTGAGAGACCACAGTACAGCCATGATTTGTTCCGTGCAGAAATGTAACTGGCTTTGCTGTAATGCTGGTTGTCGCACGTTCATAAACGGACAGGGTATAATTTAATGATGTTAGTGTATATAATGCTGGAAAGTTATAAATTTTCAGGCAAATATCTGTGAATATTTTGGCGAAGACTAAAAGCAGCGCTATTGTGGAGACTTAGTTTTGGGATGGGGAATTTCGCAAAAGACTGTTTTCAACCATTAGTGAACAGGATTTCAATCAAAACGTTGGAGAAGTAGCCTACAGTATTTACCTAGTGCACATGGACCCATAGCTCAAAGCGTAGGGACTTGACTCGGAAATAAGGATGAAATATATATTTAGGCCCAAAAGATATTTTTTCCTAGACTCTTACACTTTTTGCTTGTGCTGAATGCGTTGGCTCGTAAGTCATCTGATTTACTTGAGTTTACCCAAACCCAAAATGCAGCAATGTTTTCATTCAAGTGCAAAACATTTGCTTTACAGATACATCACCCCTATTTTTGTTGGATATTCTTTTCGTGTAAAAGGTGAAACTTGATACATTTTTGCCAATTCACCGTTGTGCATTTTGATTTAATCTCAAATATATTTTTCTGTTGTTATGCAATCTCTTAGAATGAAACTTTTGACATGGTGCAGAGTTATAAGTCAGGCCGGGCTCGGGCTTAAGTTTTTCAAAATATCTCGGGCCTGCATACAAAACTTTTTTATAACAAACCCTGCTCAGGTAAGGGTTTCGGCTGACCCCCCCTTTTGTTTTTTGTTGATTTTGTTTTATACTTAAATGTTAGAAACCTGTGCTTCCATGACTTTTCCTGATTTTCAGAGGCTGATGGAATAGTGCCAGAAATATTTTGCAAAAATGTCCCTGAAAGCCTATATTGGGGTAATGAGTAGGCCTAACGATTTTTGTTCTTTAGTGATTTAGATTTGTTGTGCTCAGTGACGTAGCGAGGCTAAGTACCGCCCGGGGCCGACCATAAAATTGCCGCCCTTTTCACTCCTAAAATTTGCTTGCAAGAATTTAAAATGGAAGAAGCCCGTGTTTCATGCTTATTTGAAGACAAAAGGATTAATAAAGCATCGTGAAAATCACAACCAAATACTCACAAACTGAAATGGGTCTTGCTTTTTCTGCTTGTCGCCACCTTTCTCATCATTACTCTTCCTATAGTTTCTGCTTTCTTTACATATGCAGATATAGACCCCGAATGTTTCGTCAAAATTTATGTCCTGTTGTTTTTAAGTTTTCTCCCAGCCCACCACTTAACATTTACCGTTTGCGCATTCCAGGGGATCAAACAAAAAATGTAAGGCTTGTGATGGCGGCATATCTACTTTACAGATTTAAACATTTATGTATGTTAATATTTCATGTAGTATCCCCATCTTTAACGGAAAAAATTATATATACTGCATATAACAGGCCATAATAATATATTTGATAATATTAGCTCAATGATGTAAAGAACGTTTGATTGTTTATTTCACAAGAGTTTAATCAGTGGCGTCGGAGCAGCGGCAGGGCAGGGGAATGCAGTAAAAACGTTGAGAGCAATGCAAATTTGTAAAAAAAAAATCGTCACCAAGCATGTTTTTTTCTGTTCAGAAACGATGCTAACCTCAAAATTAATACCAAAAATTATAGAAAATCATTCTGAAGTTTCTGCGTGCTCGAAGACCTGCAATAAATTTGTTTCAGTTCGGTCTTGGCAAACCATGAAATTACCTATGATACTTTCATAAAAAGGCACCTCCGCTCCCATTGTCTCCTTTATAAAAGGGCAGGGGGCATGCGCGTCGGAAGGATTTTTTCCAGGGGAGGGCCAATAGTGATTTTTCCAGAGGTAGCCAAAAACATTTTTCCAGGGGGGGCAAAAGTGGTAAACTTTAATTTTTCCTTCTCGAAACTATGAAAAAAACTTCTTTTGCTAAAAACGTAATAAGAAAATATCAAGCTTCGAAATCCAGGGAGCAAGGCTCTCCTTCCCCCTTCCGATGCCCATGGCAGAAGGGAAATGACCCCGTCATACACCGGCTTTCTTTGGGTTTAATTCTCTTAGAATGCGCAAAAAGCTTCAAACGTTAACTCTGTCGGCAGTTGTGTGGGACCCTCTATATGTGCCAGATCTATTTTGATAAAATAGGTCAAATAGGCAACCAGCTCTGGTTGAACAATGAATTGCAACATTCGTCGTGACCTGCAAACTTGGTCAAATTGTAGGCTTTGACCGAATTACACGGTGTATGCGTTTCCAAACGTTGAATACATTTTCGTGAGAAATCTTTCAGTTTATGAAATCTGTCTTTGCTGACTACCGTAATTTCCAGAAGTTCTCTGCAGTCTCTAACACCGTTACTATTGTACATTTTTATTGAAAGGTGTTAGGCTTGTTCTAATTAGAATTACCTAAATGCAGGGATGAGCAATTAATTTGGCTAGGGGGCCACTTTGAGAAGGCCGCGTTCAGCGGATAGATTGATTTATTTGTTGGTAGTGAGTTCATTGCGCCATATCAGATGTGCTGTTCAAGACAACAAACGCCGGGGCACCGAACAACACAGAGTTTATCCAGTAAGGTGCTCCAGCAGAGGGTTAGCGGAGGGCCTACCTTCTAATTGGATCATAAAGCAAACAAATAAAACAATAATAGTAGACAGAAAATGCACAGTATTATTCACTGTGCTAATGCACTTTATCCAGTGCAAACATTTCAGTGAGACAGATGTAACCTCACGCGCATTTCAACAAATTTCAGATTTGAAGATTTTTCCTGAATGCTTCCGCGGGCCACTGATAGCGCTGTGGCGGGCTACATGTGGCCCAGAGGCCTGTAGTTGAACCACACTAGACTAGGCTAAAGCTTGTGGCACTTATTGAAAATATCCAACTGAATATTTAAAAATGGCATGAGACGTGCCAAAAAATGTTCGTCACCAATGCCTGAGTGTCAGGTGATGTAATGTTATGCCGTTGGGGCCTTGCTAAGAATCGAACGATAGGAGAAAAAATATTAGGATAGCCTTGACTACTGTGATTTCATGCAGGTCTTTTTTATCAGCTTTTGTGAGGAGGGGCATTATAAATCTCGAGCCAACGGATCAGTAATGTTTGCTAGACTGTGGCCGAATGTCATCTCTTTCCATTGTTCAAAGGACCTTTTACTGGAATAAGGTAAATGCCTAGTCTGGAGAAAAATGTGTGGGAACTGGGGCACAATTGCCTCCAAATAAGTGTTTCAAAAAGCCCTGATTTCAAGAATTCAAAATGAGGTCCTTTTACAACTCTGTGTGAGTATGTATGCAGGGGGCAACAAGGGGAGTTTGAAAGGATACATCCTCCACTCATGTCACACGTACATTCTTCAACACAGTACATTTGCTTCCGGAAGACCTCAGGTTCGGAATGGGGGCGCCAAACTTGCATCTTGCCCTGGGCGCCATCTAACCTCATTACGCCCCTGTCAATCTGGAGATTAGTTCCGTCAAGAAAACCATCCACTTTTGTGTTGCTTTTGTGTTGCAAAACACTTTTGTGTTGCAAAACTACGATGCAGACAAACTGCGGACTCACGAACTGCACTGGCAATAGCCCGAGGTTTTTCGTTTTCATTTTGGAGGCTTGTACAATCTTGAGTCAGTAATACGTTTTCCACATTGCATTCCTATTTTTACTGCTGCCTTTCCTTTTCCTTTCAGAGCGGTGTTACGTGGAAGTACGTATTTTAAGACAATTCCGCGAGAGCACTGGTTAACTTGATAGGAATGTGTCCAAGGCACGACCAAGTTAACAATTAACAAACTTAGACCTGCCTTGAATCGTTCGACTTCGCGGTCAGTTTAACATCAAACGAATTGTATTCACATATGGTTTTGTTAATATAACTTTAAGCACTGCGCTGTTAATCTTAAATGCATCAGAAAGGTAATCGAAAACAACAGGGGTTTGTACCAGTAACGTAGGTTAAAGCACGTAACAAAAGTTACTGTGAACAACAGGGGCTAATACGAGTTCAGTTCTTTCATGGAGGAAGAGAGTAAACCGTATTTGCCATAGTTCAACGTATTAGTCTATCAGACTACCTGTAGACCAGCACTACTCAAGCAGAGGTTCAAGACAGAACTTTGCTGCTACTCCGAGAGTGCCCAGAGGAAGACTGCCTGAACCTGGCGAATGTTCGGGTATTTATACTCCGGACAGCTCCGGTCTCCTCGCTTCTCATTGGCTGATTTTTACGTCTCGAAACGTCATCTTCGTTCTCGACCAATCACATTCGGGAGTGGTGCTCTGACGGTGTCTTAGGCTCCGCCTACTGTAATCCGGATTGGTTTTCATTGTAGTTCGTTTTTATTCGTTCAGATCGGGAATATTATTGATAATTTCGTATGTGAGGTTAACACAAATGATTTTTACAATGTTGTGGGTTACTCTCTTCCTAGGTGTGACTTGCGATTACATGTGGAGTTTAAATACACAAATGAATACGCAATACAACGTCCTTGTAAACTAAATTCTTTTAGCTGTTACTTTGTTCCAACTTCATTTTCCTGGAATTCAGTCCATTCAGTGATGAGACTTTTGGTGTTCCAATACTTCTTCTGTAGCAGAACAATCACATTGTTCACTACATGTAAAAGAACTTAAAGTTACAAAGGTGGAGCTTAAAAGACAAGTTGGAGACTGGACTGAAAGACTGCTGAGTGGCTGCTGGGTTGTGCAGTTGCTGGAAGGCTGCTGGACAGCTACTGGAAGGCTGGAAATACAGCAGTCTCAACCAGGGGGGTCCGAAGTCAATGAAGCATAAAAGAAAGCGTCGGGGATACGTCAGAATCTCGGAAACAGGTGGATTGAAGGCTTACAAACAAATCTATCAGTCCTTTACAAGATTACAGGGGCCTTCCCAGTGTCAAAACAACACTTTATACAAAAGGTATGAACATCTTGTGACTTTCAATCACTTGTCAAGTGATTACATAATGATCATGGGATTTGATAATGTTCATCAACAACAAACCGGAAAAAACAACTTGTTGTTCTTGTTGTTTCCTAGCAACCATAGGAAACATGGCTGTCATTGCCTAGCAACATCAAAGGTGCAAGTACTTTTTAGGTGCTTTACCTTGAAGGTGCAAGTACGTTTTAGGTGTTTTACCGAAAAACAAGCATAAAAAGGGGTAGCTCTGCAGAATCAAATCAGAGTGGTGCTAGCATCACCTGAAAGGTTGAGCATTTCCTGACGGCACTACTCTCCTTCCTTGGTCTACACCACCTTTGAATGGTTTAGCCATTGAAGTAAATTCGAGGCTCTGCCCTACTGCCACCTTAGCTCGACGGGTGGTTTGTGAGTGCTACTTTGCCGATTGATTGTTCGCATTGTCCCCTTAGTAGCTTGAGTTCTCAGACTAGAAACAGTTGTCAATGACCTGTCTTTTAGTCAACATTAGTGGCTTGTCCGGGGGAACCTATGACGTTCAGGACCACAAATTTTGCTTGTCCAAATTACTCGCTGCCACATGGACTGATATTGTCAAAAGGCAATTTATTGTCTTGCTCAGTCCTAGTGGAATTCTGCCACACCATTTGCCACATGGACTGATATTGTCAAAAGACAAGTTATTGCCTTGTTCAGTCCTAAGGCGAATCCCTGTCACTCTGCCATGTAAAATCAGGGTAAGGCAAATCCCTGTCACTCTGTTTTACAGAACGATTTTGTCTGGGACACACCCTAACAAATTGTTTGGTAAACTGGCTTGTCCCACATAACCCCTGTTAGACTATTTCACGAATTAGCTTGTCCCACATAACCGCTGACAGGCTGTTTCATAAAAATAGCTTGTCAAACCGCTGTTACTATGAACCAGTGATGTGGACGAGTCATATTTGTCGAGTCACGAGTCGAGTCGAGTCACAAGCCCTTCGAGTCAGAGTCTAGTCAGAGTCATCTGAATTTTTTTCGAGTCGAGTCATGACTTGGTCGAGTCGATTCAGAGTCGAGTCACAAAATCTGTCGAGTCATTTCGAGTCACTAGTTTGCCAACTCGAGTCAATGTCGAGTCAAATGAAATTAAACATTGCCATTATTTTTTTTTTAAATATTTTTTCATTTTTTTGTTTTATGAAGAAAAATGAAATGAAAATTTCTTTTTTTTCAAATGAAATTTTGTTTTTGTAAAACATCATTATGTCAAATGCAATTAAACATTGTCAGGATGACACTGACCAGCCGATCTTTGAATATTATGAGAAGT
>Ga0210059_1010632_pt1 | contig 14177 bp, 10 predicted proteins | sample Ectturendosymbi2_FD_188042 | JGI IMG/M metagenome (GOLD analysis project Ga0210059, IMG submission 188042) | Ecteinascidia turbinata endosymbiont from Florida, USA - Sample 2 (SPAdes) (version 2) | ecosystem: Host-associated > Tunicates > Ascidians > Unclassified | place: Key West, Florida... | reverse complement strand
TGGTTTGCCACAGACCGTAACGTGCAGCGGAAAAAGTCTAGCTTTGCCAAAGTGAAATGGAGTAATTCGATAAAATTTAAACTCCAGTTGCGGTACAATAAACTATGCAGAATTTCCATGCTAAAAATTTTTTTTCAAGCAACAATTCGTAAGTCATTCCCCTTGTCTCTCAAAGTTTTTTAATTGATGTCAACGTCTTCAGTGGAAGCACCAACGGCTTCAGTGGAAGCACCAACGTCTTCAGTGGAAGCACCAACGGCTGATTATTTATCTCGCTTTCGGTGACCACAATCACAGACGCGTTCTTGCATAAACGTGACGTCAGCGCATGATCAACTATCCGCTTTATGACGCATACACGTAAAAAGCAGACTTCACAATAGAACAACCCATACATCCGCCCAGAGCTCTCCAAAAGCCCGCGTTTATAATAGAACTTACTCATTATACTTCATTATGCATGCACTTAATTGGAATGCACACTGTTCTTTATGAATTAGAAATGTAATGTACAAATATTTTCAACTACCACGTCACAGTTGTATAATAATTTATCAAACACAATATTTTGTGCGCATGGGTGACTGCAGGGCCGGCCTTAAGCCAATGCAACCGATGCAGCTGCATTGGGCCCCGCTCCTCTGGGGTCTCGCGCCATGGTGTTTGGGTAGATTGTTCAGTTTTGCCAGATACACCTTGCGCTTGAGAATTCAGTAGAAACGCCATACAAATTTTCATTGTTGACAAAAAACGCTTTCGTCAGAACTAATAAATTTCCTCTCGAACGCTAGCAAACGTGCTCAATTCTCGTGTTAGTGCTGTACTGCATATCTGCGCTCTACCCAGTCCTTTAGCTCCCCCAAAGAAAGCTCCAAGCCCCCCAAATTGAAACGTGAAACACTATAAATAAGTGAAGTTTTGGTTAATTTTATATTGTCAAGCTCCCCCTCACAAACGAAAAGCCCCCCGCAGAACTACAAAGCCCTCCTATTGAAAACTTTCTGGTGACGGTTCTGGCTCTGCCACGATCTTAACACGGTTGAGTGAACACGATGACGTCATAAAATCACTGCTCAGAGGGGCCCCACACCTAGGTCTTGCATTGGTCCCCGCGCCCAGGTTTTGCATTGGGCCCCGCATCTGCTAGGGCCGGCACTGGGTGACTGATGAAAACAGAAGCATATAGCCGCCCAATATATTGATAAACAGGAACGAGTGTGCTGAATGACATTCACAATTTTGCCTTGTCTAGTTAAGCTGCAGAGCAGTTTTAAGTGTCCTTTACGTTTATGAATCTGCATGGACTTTGAAGTGGTGGTTTTTCTATCTATTTTCGCTCGCAAATAGGCAAATCACAATAAAAGTTTGATGGGGCGGAAAATGATAAAAGTGCTTGCAGGGCTGACAAATAACGCCGAACAATCTTGTGGACAAAAGAAAGGAGGCAAATTTAAGTGCGAACACTTCACAAATTTTTTCCTGGGTTTGCATGAGATTTTTGGTCTCGGCAGGATTACCAACCTCTCATCTTTTGTCGTTTGTTTCAATGTGGTACAATTAATTTTATTTTGATAAAATAATAAGTTATCTAGTCTGTGTCAAAATCTTTCCTGAAGCAAAACTGCAAGTCTTTGTTGAAATGCAGATTACCCGCAAGCAACTAATCAAAACTTTCTGAAAAAGAAGAATCTTTCGAGAAGTGAACAACGCTACGTTAGCAGAACTGCCATCAAAATTAATACGGCAGATACTCGTCTTGACCTGTTCATTGCGAGTTGAATCAATGCACACCTTGTTTGCAGTAGCTGTAGGTCTACTTCAGTTTCAACTGCCACTAGAAACAACCAAATTATATCCATAAAGTGAGGAACATGGTGGAGGGCAGATATAACGCTCAGCATAAAAATTGAGCACGTTTGATGACGTTCGATGTAATTAAAAGAAATTGAACATTCATTCAAACGAGATAATTTTTTCTTAACAATGAGATTTATAAGCAGGGCCGGATTAAATAAACGCGAGGACCCGGGCAAAGTCATGAGCGCGAGGCCCCCTAAACAACTGCGTCTAGCGTTTCACATGAGTCCTCGTTTCAACTTTGAAGAGCACGGGCCAAAAATGTCAAAACTGATACGATTTGGCAGCCTACACTTCAGAGACAATTGGTGGTGACCATGTACGGCGGTTCGTATGTGGTAATTTGTTCAAACAGAAAGTTGTATTACAAAACACGATCTCTTTGCTACCATGACACTACACAACAATCTTTCTGTCATAGACTCTCTGACATGGGAGTCGGAAGAGAGGCAGGGGGGCCTTTCCCCCTGTATTTTGAAAAATATAGCAAAAAAGGTTGTTTTCTTGGTTTCGAGTGGGAAAAAACAAATTTCACCACTTTTGGCCCTTCCCCTAGAAAAATTTTGGATAAATCCCCTAGTGTCCCCCTTGAAAAAATCCTTCCGACGCCCATGCTCTCTGACCAACTTCACTGCACAAATGGAAGGTTGCGAAACTTGCTCGCGGACTGTCCTACCGTTGGTCTTATTGCGTAAAAATGACACGGCAATAAATCTTCAAACGTTCACTTTAAATTACGGCAGTAGGCTTTTTACGCACGTGACCAGGGCTTCCAGACCAGTGGGGGGTTTTTCCACCCAGTTCTGCTTTTTAGTCGACTTGGGTGTCTGGGTTTATGAAAAATCGCGTCAAGTCTGGGTTTTTTGAATTGATAAATTCATCAGCAACTTCAATGTGTTCAGTAATATAAAGATAACTTTATATTACAGTGTTTGCATCAGCACATCCGGTGAGAAGGTACGCATATCGGTTGAAGCAGGACGTGTTCAATCGGTTTCCTACCCTCATATAAGATCATTGTCGGGTTTATATATATATCTAATATTATTGTCTCTAATGCCAACTGAAGGAACAGGCGAAACAAGTGTCAGGACTGATTGTTCAAATTTCGATGTTTCCCAATGCATACAAATTAAAAAAAAATTCAATTAGAGGAAGAAGGTATTGGGAGTATATTTTTGTGGGTTTTTAGATCCCGCTGCAGTTCAAGATTGCAAAAATTTCCTAGCTTAATAAAAATGTACTCCTGCAATTAGTGAGAGATATCATTAACGGAGCATGTTACCAGCCTTATGAAGAACGTCTTGAGCAACACAAAGTCGTCCAAACGTGAATGTTTGCGTTGCAGAAGATAATTTGGAAGAAAAACTATAATCAAATCAGTATTCGATTACCGCTTCAATTCAAATAAGCACACTCATATGCTTTTGTTTGTAACACAAGCTTTCTGGGTTTTTATTGTACGAATATGTTTTTTTCTGTGTGCAATCGGGGTTTATTTGAAATCACTGAATGGGAGCCTATAAAGCGTGGTGCTGTTTGGTTCAATTCTTTTAAGTCACTCAAAAACGATAAATGGCAAAATTGTCAGTTCCATTAACCTATATACTAAACACAGTGATCAAAAAGGTCTACAATTTTTACGCGTGGTGAACCAGTAAAGGATTGTTTTGATATTCAAGCGCGAGGCCTTTCTCCAATTCTCGTGCGCAACGAGTATCTGGCAAAAATGAACAACTGGTCCAAACGCCATGGCGCGGGGCCCAATGCAGCCGTATCGGTTGCATCGGCTTAAGGCCGGCCCTGTTACGGATTATCAAAAATCTACACATTTTTCAAACGCGTTGAAAGACTCTAGCGTTTACCGTTATCAACTACATACGTGAATTAATCGCTAAAAAATTAGATGACAACGGGATCCATTCTATAGATGGATTATATTGGAATAAGAGCTGATGATGCCTATTTCATAGGAGAAATACATACTCTGAAAGATCATGTCTGATTCTTTGCTGGAGATCAATAGACAACGGGATCCACTTCTTATGTGCGCGAATGTTTTGTAGAAGGCCTTCTTCGGAAGTCAGTGCCTCAGAGCAAAGTCGCATCTCGGCTTCGGTTGAACATCCTGTGTTGGTGCACATCAGGAGCATGTAAATACAGCATAACAAGCGCGCAGTCGTAATGACGGCCGCGATGACTTCTTGCTCAAGTGCAATACTGGGCATTGAGAGGTTTACTAGCGCTTATGCAAGACAGGTTTATGAACAAATGATGGCATTGATCCAAAGTAGAAGCTTGGAATTTCACTATCAAAACTTTCAAAACTTGTCAGTTCAATAAAAGCAGACTTTTTATTTGTCGGAGTAAATCTGTTCAGGAGAAAACGCCATAAACATGCACGTTTTATGGATGATGCTTTAAAAACAAGGAGCATTAAAAATATTTAAATGTTAAAACTCGGTTGTTTTTTTCCCCAACCCTAATAAAATTCTGGCTACGCACCTGGTTGCACTGTTAGTATTACCAAAAGATCTTGTGGTTTGTTTTTGATTTGATCTACGTGGTGATTGTTAGTAGCAGTACATTTTATTCATCGAAACTGACCAAATTTGAATTACTTACCACAATTGTTGAGCATAATTGTGTCTATTTAAGCCCAACTTTTAGAATTAATGTGTTTTCATATTAAATACAGTGCTAAGTGCTAGATATCTAGATATAGCACCGTTGTATGCTTGTATATACACTGTAGACCCGATATAATGCGATCCGATATAACGCGGAATCGGATATAACGCGGTTTGAGTATGGACCCCGATTTCATGACTGGTTTGTGTTCTCAATGTTCAATGTTTGTACGAATGAGCATGCTACCGATATAGATAATATTGAGGAAGATGATGACCTACCACCACCTCCACCAAAACTACGTGATGCCATAGCAACGATCGATACAGCCTTGCAGTTGCTACAGTGTCAGAATGTGTACAAGGTTCACGTCCTACACTTGAAAAAAATACGAGAGATCGCAAGGAAAAAGAATAGACAAGCACTGAAACAGTCAACCCTGAACTCGTTTTTAGTATAAACATCACATTGTCATGGAAATCATGACTGTATACCATTTGATACGTAATAAAATACCTCGGTATAATGCGACTCACTTATAACGCTGTATGATGTTGTGGATCCCGACATCCGCGTTATATCGGGTCTGCAGTGTACTACTAGTTGCTCCACCACCACCATAGGCGTAGCCAGGGGGGGCATGATCACCAAATTATATCAATTCCATAATGTGCCCCCATTTCGCCAATTTTACAAAAAGGTCGTACTACGGTCGAGTAAACATGGTCACGTCATCGGAAACGAAAACAGAAAGGATTGTCCCCCCCAAAGCTTGTTAGCAAACTCGGTCCCTGGTTGTGGTGCTCTTAGTGAACTCAAAATCCTTAGAGATGGAATGGAAAGTGATTTGGCAAAACATGTGAAGGAACTACCAAAAGGTTTTCCATCAAAAAAGGCGATTGGTGTGATCGCCCCCGCTAAAACCTACGAAAGTAACTTTATTCCTCATGATTTTGTGCAATTCCGGAAATTTAACGCAATTTTGCCGCCCACTGTTTTGTCACAGCAGTGTTGTGATGTATGCTTCACCTCCCTTACAGTAGTGGCACAGTAATGAGACTTGACCAACGCAATATTACTGAAATCTCCCCCCCTAACCTCACTGGCTTTATCCGCCACTGCTGTGAACTTCACTGGCAAAATAATTTTTTTCATATTTTACAACCGTTGAGAGTATTGATAACATAAGATGGAGAATGCGAAGGAAAATTTTTGAAAACAGGAAGAAATACTTTACAACAGGAAGACCAGCCGTTACTTTCAAGTTTGGTGACGAGTGCTCTTTTTCAAAACGTGACATTGTAAAGATACTCCCGTTTCCAGAAGTCACTGGAACGACGAAAAGACAAAAGGAACATGCATTTTCAACAGAATTAAAAAATCAGATAAATTTACTCAAGTGGAAGTAGCCCAACTCCGCCGCTTCCTCATGCATCAATGGTTAGATGTGTTGAATAAATTCACGCAAGTGCAAATATTCCGACATTTCGTTCTGCAGCAGTCCGTTTTTGGGGCAGGTTTTTATTTTGGTTCAACTCCCCCACTACCTGGTTCAACTTACCCCACGCGTGGAGTAAGTTGAACCAAAAAGTGATGTTTTATGTTTCCAATTTATGCTAAGAGTATAAAAGGCTATGTCAAAACTGCTCAAGAACAGCTAAAGTAGCTAAATAGACAAGCAGTATAAAACAATAATGTCAACTGACTCTGAAACGTGTTGAACTCCAGAAGTACAGTGCAGTTCAGCGCTCCATGAGCGCACGTCCGTTCAGCTCGACGGTCAAAAATTTTAGTTGGAAGCTATGAGCCTATTATGGGTAGGCTATTTGGGGGAAGATATTTAATTAATTTGCACAATGTGCAAATGCTGTTCATGTGTGAATTGAATGTAAATTTTCAGAATGTCAAGCCCCCCTGCACAAGTATGAAGACCCCAATGGAAGATTTCCTGGCGACGGTTCTGTCCAGGCTCGCAGACACGGGGGGGCATTCGGGGGCAGTTACCCCAAATCGTTTTATGCCACTCCAAATTTTGTTGTGCTCAGAAAAAAACTTTTTAAACATATGATAAAAACAAAAATCTTTCTCCCCTAAAAATGTTTTTTGCCCCCCTAAACCTTAAAACCTGGCTACGGCCTGATTCTGCCAAAATTGTGTCTGCAATTAGGACATTTTGTTTTGACGGCCATTCGGCCTCGAGATGTAGCATAACGTCGAAAACTTCTTTGGGGGCTGTAAGCATTTGCGGGGGGAAAGAGGGGCTGCTACGGCACTGGCCACAAAGCAATGAAAGCGTCAGTAAGCGCTCTGAGTACTAAGCTCGTTTATATTAGTCCGAGTTGCTGGACAATTTTTTATTCGTTTCAAATTATTCTCAAAATGGGAACTGTCCATGGGATTGGATTTGAAATTCAATGCTCTAATCCATACAAATCCATTGCTTCAAAAAACATTCAGTCCGATATGAATTATGTTTCAGAAAATACTTAATTGCATAGCCCGGCATCTCAGGCTCTAATGGATGAGCCCGAGTAAAGCGCGAGCGAACGAAGTCGAGACAACGCCTGCTACGAACGATATTGTTTTATTCAGGTACCTACAACATGAACGTGAAAGGCCGGGCATCAACGAAAGTATAGGAACAGTGACGAGGCACAAAGAAAAGGGCCCGAGTTAACAACTTAGTGAGGTGGGACCGGCCCTTGGGTGGTGGGTGGTGGCGCAACTATACAAAGCAAGCAAGCTCGCGTTCTCAGATTTAAATCGTAATCGAAAACTCGGGCTTAACCCGTGGAGCCCGTATGCCAGAGTAGCCAAGGGGCTTTTGAAAACATCAAGAAATAAGCTTAAAAAACAAGCACAAATGACACAGAATTGATCTTAAACACATTCAAAATCACAGCTTTTCCACATCTTGAACCCAGAAGTAACATGACTGTATACTCATTCTTTAAAGGCTTTAGATACCGAAATCTAAAGGTACGACAAAACATATGTAGCAACTGGCAATCGGAAGTTGTCTGTAAGGATGCCAACTGTGTTGCCAATGCAGAAATAAAATATAGTTATTTAGTGTTGCCAATGCAAAGACAAAAACACAATTGAAATTGATCTGTCAAATATTTCATTTTGCGTATAAGATTCAGCAAAATTTCACTATTTAGGCTAGATGGTGTTAAAACGCTTGAAAGTACAACAATTTTTTAGTGGGGCGCACGAAAGTGTTCCTACACACAAGCATGGGTGTCGGAATGGGACACGAGTTTCAAAAATTTCAGCAAAAAAGGCTGTTTTTTTAACTTCGAGTGGTAAACGACAAATTTCACCACTTTTGGCACCCTATTCTAGAAAAACTGTTGGAAAAATCCAATAGTGCCCCCCTGAAAAAAATCTTTCCGATGCCCATTTTCACGAACATGTAAAGTTACACCATTTTTGTCGTCATTTAAAAGTGGAGGAGCCAGCCCCTCCAGAAATAAAAGTCGGGGGCCTAGACCCATGCGGCCCCCAGTTCCGCCACCTATGCAAATGGAGTAGGGGTGGGAACCAGGGTTGCCAGGTAGTTATAAGCAAAAAAGGTCAGATCAACCCTCAAAAAAGGTACAATGTAAAGAACGGATGTCCGTCAGCGCGGATACCCTTAACGGATATGTGATGACGTAACCGGAGTGGACAAATACCTCGTTACACAATGAAAAATGGTAAGGGCACAACAGAAAAAAAAATTTGCCATTGCAATTTAATATTAATTTTTCCCCGAACACGGAGTGCTACACGGTTGCGATGTTTTCATTATTTATTTTCACAACAGTTGAAACCTGAATTTTGATTTCACTGGAGCTTGTTCTCAAGAACGGAATAATCTTAATGTGAGAGGGATGATGGCTAAAATTAAGCCTAGGCAGCAACAAATAATATTTTTACTACCGTTGTGGTGTCACAATTGTAACGGCATTTTCATGTCCATAAAAATATTCAGATGAGTTGCCATTTTTGTGCACTTGGCTTTTTTTGATTAGTATAGTTACTCTTGTTATGTGGACCATGAGTCTGAATGAAATGAATAAATTATAAATAAAAATAAGCAAGCACTTCTTTTTTTATAATATCATAAATTTAGTAAATAAAAATGCACTATCCTAAAAGTGGTTCAGAAAGCACTAGAATCGATATATTTGAGTGCAACTTCACAAAATTTTCCTGTCATGCTCTGTAACAGGGCGGATTAAGGTTGTGTGGGGCCCCTGGCTGAAATTTAGAAAGGGGCCCTACAGTGGCGTACGCAGAAAATTTTCATGGGGGGTTCATTCAGTGGCATATGGTGCTCATTTGTTTGTGGCGTTCGGTTTCCAAACCAACGTTTTGGCGAAGTTTGTTGACATTATATGCCTATTCTTCTACACGCCCTCCCCTTATTTTATGTGTCATAGCACTGAATATAAACTATCAGCGCTCCAAGTTAGGATATCGGAGGAAAATAAACCCAATGCTGCGACACAGGAGTTCATAACTGCAAAATTTTGGCTTCGTGTTGAAAAAGTGGAGTAAAACACACTCATCAGTATCACTGCGTCAGAGCAATTTACAACTGCAAAATGAGGCTGCGCTAATGTCTCGTCGAATACGAGGAGTCGAGCACAGGTGTGCGGCTGGACTGGCTGGCGCACACCCCGGTTTGCAAGATCGAATCTTGCTAAACTACACAACAGGGTTGCCAACCTGCCTTCACCAAAGAAAGCCAGACCTTGTCCCAAAAGAGCCAGATAGCAATTTTCAGGCATATACACATAAAACATGCACAACCACACACAAAATAGACATTAAAACTCGTCAAAAACATCGATATAACACAAGTCCAATCTTTAGAAGCATATTCTTTCCCCGTAATTACAATGTCGTGCATTTGTCTTTTATCAATAAAATAGATCATTTTTAGGGCAACAGTAAAATTTTTGCAATATTTTGTCTACACTGCATGGTAATAGACCATCGTGGCAAGAGATTTGTAATGAATATGCAGCTCAATGTTTTGCCAGAGCCAAGCCTATCCGACTGACAATAAGCCAGAAAAAGCCAGAATTTTCTGGCTTTTTTATTTCCAAAAAAAGCCAAAGGTGTTCAAAAAACAGCCAGAATTTCGAGATCTGGTTTCAGAAAAAACAAATTGGCAACCCTGCTACACAAGAATTGAGAATGTGCATAAAGTACGCAAGAAAACTTTCAATTTTTTGTTATGTAAAGACGTCCAGAAAACTTAGTTTTCCTTTTCCCTTGCTGAGACATTATGAAATGCCCGAATGCTTCTATGTTAAAAACTGCTGTTTTGAGCTCGTGCAACAGTTCTATCATCCTACAGAATTTGGAAATGTAGCCAATACAGTCAGCGCTTGCGCTGATCAGCTATAGCAGACAAATAAAAGACAATTATTTCGGATAAAGTGAATCATCGCGGAACACAATCTTTAAACATGCGTAGTGGACGCAAAGACTGCAAAAAGTGGTGAGATGGTTTCTGGACGCAGACGATAACCCTGATTCTCACCAAAACCTAATTATTACTTTTTGGCCCATTTACAATGTTCCTTGAAATATGCATGCAAATTTATTCCATGGTATTTGCAAAGTCGACAAATTAACAAGCAAAAAGTATGCGAAAACATTTAATTTCCTTTGCGCAGGTAATAAAGATTTTGTAAAATATCAAGCTCAAGGGGGGATTAAACCCCAAACCCCCCTTGCGTACGCCCTTGCCTCTATATATATATAAAACGGTCCTTAATAGGGAAAAAATAAATGAAAGAACTGAAGTATTTTATTATTGAAACAAAAAAAGCTTGAGCAAAAAAACAACAAAAACGAATCGTTAACTAATATGGACATCATAATATGAACAAAGCTCAGTATTTCAGGTCTCCATTTCTTGCTGGAGACTTGAAACCATATCGATAAATGTTCACAAAACACCGGTGGAATGTTTTGAATAGACAGTGGCACCCCGTCGACGACCACCCCGCTATCACGACCACTTTAACGCGCCCTTCCCTATGCTAATGCATTACCTTTTGTTTCATTAACACGACCACCACGGTATCCAGACCGCGACCACAGTCCAGCTGTTACAAAACTGCTACTCGAATACCGCGCAACACGACCATATATTCTATCGGCATCCTTATGCTGGAAAACTAGTAACCTGTCAGCAGCAATTTGCTCAGCTGCATCACGTTGACCTGAAGCATCGTGGATGCAGGGATGTAGGCGTGAGTGCAAGCACAGTAAGTGCCAATGTGACGCTACAAACTTATAATGTAAACTTTTCTGGAATTTGTACTACCAACATCCACTTTTTCCGTTGTGTGATTTTATGGTACAGTAACGATGGGCTTTGGCAGCACGTAAGACAAAGCTAAATAACTTTCAATCAAGGTAAGAATTGTTGAAATGAAGTGATCGCGATAATAGCCTACATGAAACCTTTAGGAATGCAAGTGTGACGCGACCACCCCAGCCGACAGCCCCGCTAACACGACCAATTGAGTGCCGTCCAGTAGGTAGTCGTGCTGGCGGAGTTCCACTGTATATATAAATATATATGTATGTATATAGCCTACATATGGCATTTTTGAGGTAGATAAAGTTTTCTTTAAAAATTATTTTCAGAAAAATCAGCTTTCCATACCAGATTCCCGAGAAAAATAAAAGTAACCTAACCAAACGTTAACCTAACCTACCTACCATAATAGCCCAGTTTGATAGGTCCTAAACTGATATGGTAAAAATAATAATTGTAGGCCTACTCATAGCAATTCAGTATTCATTTTTCTGTTCACACTCAAGGACAAATCAGTAAGACTACGAGTATTAGTAAGAACAAGAATATGTACTCACTTACCAATAACTGTTGTGAAGCTCACTTTCACTTATTACGTATGGTTTTACGTTCATTCATAAAGCATAACACTACCGAATTGTTTTTATTTTTCTACTGCACTTAGAATATAAAATGGCACTCAACAAAATTCTTAACTAAAAGCACATCTTACTATTTACTAAAATCGTACATCGAATGAGTCGTTGAGTTTAGCATGAGCAAGCTTAGAGTTACTTGAACGAAATGTAAGCAGAACTAAGACGTGCTTGACAAGGTTTAATTCTTGTTATAGTTAACGTTTTAAGTAAACTTGATATCTGCCGACTTTTCTTTTTATAATTGCGTTTATTCTGTTTTAAGTCAGTAATCAAGAATTATAGCAAATATTGGCGATTCACATAAAACTAGTGTGTACCGAAATGTCCAAGTTTGCATCTTGGAAGTAAATAGTACCAGGATTGGTATTAAACTACCAGTTGACATGTGCGTATTGTGTAAGGTCTTCACTCCCACACGCAACACGCTGTATTTCAAACATGCATCGCAGTAACAAGGAACACACAAATACATGAAAGTACACGAGGATATATACGTGGCGTATATACCAACTCTGGCAGTCGCAGTCCTACCTTATAACACCCTGATTTATTATCCTAAGCTAAAATCTAATACTTTCACCATGGTTGAGAGACTTGACACCACTTTACAAGTTCACAACTTCATTTGGGGCTGTCTGCAGGATCGATGTTCAAATGACGTGGATACCGGAAATCAAAATAAGACAAGCGGATGGAATACCTTGATATTTTAGACCTTGGAGTAGTAACTTGTTAGTGAGTGTCGGCCAGACAACACGCCAATGAATCAACTACTTTTATGTCAACGAAGCAATTTCAATGAGTGAGCACAGAGCGCCTACTTATTAGTTCCAGTTGGAGATGGTATCTTTTCCTGCGTATTGTGTATTGTTCACATATTACACATTTTACCGACTTAGGGACTGGGGGCCCCCTAAATGTTGGGGTCCCCTGGCTGTAGCCCAGTCTGCAACCCCCTTAATCCGCCACTGCTCTGGAAACATCCTCAGAAGTATTGCCTATGAATGGCTTTCAGCTCATGTGATCCATACCATGCTATTGATTAAAATTCGTTTTTGACACAACCTGTTCTTAACACTTTTGAATGCCACCACCGCATATACTGTAACTAACTCTGACTTATGACATTATGCCGAGCCCGAACTTACCTGCTGTACGTGCGCAGACCTTCACAAAGTCCCCATCTCATCTACCTCTTTATTGTACTTCATCGACCCGTGACGAGCAGTAGTTGTGGACTACTCGTCACGGTTCGTGAACGTTGTACGAACAGTGAAAAGCCGTAGTTATTAATCATGTGTTATTATGCCACTGGTACCTCATTACGCAATAAATAAAGGTAAAAACACAATAGAAAAAATATTGCAATTTAATACAATTTTCCCCAGAACATGTAGTGCTAAAAAGTTACGATGTTTTAATTTTTTGCGTTTTCACAACTGTTGAAAACTAGATTTCGGTCCCATTTGAGCTTGTTATCAAGAAAGGAATAATCTTGATGCGAAAGGGATGGTGGCTATAATTAAGCATAGGCTAACAACAGACAATATTTTTACTACCGTTGTGGTGTCATTACTCACTGTAATATATCGGTTTTCGTGAATCCAGTTACATTATTTTATATCCGCAATCAAGATCCGCTACTGACGGATATCTGTCTTTTACAGGGCACCGTTTTTATGTCTATGTTACAGTAATTGCTTAGCTTAACGCAGGGGTCTCAAACATGCGGGCCACATCTGATCCACAAGGGCGTTTTGTGCAGCCCGCGATGCTTTTTGGGGATTTTGGAATAATTAACATTTACATTATTCACTTCATTTAACAGTGTTTAAAAGTGCTCGGCTAGCGAGTAAACAAATTCCATTTAAACAAATGTAGAGACTACTAGAAATGATTTGTCTATAACTCGTGACACCTTTCGTAGGAAATGAGATGTTCAGTGAAAGCTGTTTCTAGCAAGGTTCAGGTACTGCCATTGTTGCGCCAATATCACGATGCTGCCTTCGGGTTGCTTTACACGTCCTCATTTGGCCCTAGGAGCAATTTGAGTTTTAGACCTTGGTTTTTATAGGAGGATCCAGGAGGAGGCTAAAGGGCCTGAAGCCCCCGCTAAATTTTGTCAGATACGTTTTTTTGATTGGTGGTTCCCGACATAGAAATGTCTTTGGGATGATTTTTTGTATAGCCTTTAAATAAACCACTTCTTGCACAGGGATAGGGAGGATAATATTAAATGCAAAGATTATTTTGCTGAATTTGTGCGGTCCAAATGTGTTTATTTCACTATAAATGAAAACAAGCTTTTATATAAAAAAAATATGTTTTCAATGTTACATAAATACGTACATATTTACATAAAGTATTTACATTACATATAGGTTATATAAACCGCACGTACATAGGGTACCCAGGGGGTGCCTTGGCCCCTCCACATTTTTAGAATATCAAGTCATTTTGTGCTTTAAGAGGCAGCATATCAAACAAAGTACGGTTGCTCGCCTAAAATTAAACATTTTGACCCACTCAAAATTTTGGTCTGGCCATGCCACTGCGCACGTATGTATTTAAACTATTGTTCCTTTTGGGTAAGGTTGGGCTTCTAGCGGATGTTACGGTAAAAAATATCTTTTTATTTGGCTTGTGGGCCAAGATACTTTTCCGCATTTAGCTACATCCGAAATGTCTACATGGGTTCGTCCATGGATGTAACAAGGACG
>Ga0210059_1010631_pt1 | contig 14177 bp, 10 predicted proteins | sample Ectturendosymbi2_FD_188042 | JGI IMG/M metagenome (GOLD analysis project Ga0210059, IMG submission 188042) | Ecteinascidia turbinata endosymbiont from Florida, USA - Sample 2 (SPAdes) (version 2) | ecosystem: Host-associated > Tunicates > Ascidians > Unclassified | place: Key West, Florida... | reverse complement strand
ACCGAGTTCCAGCCAGGAATGTTAAATTTACCTTCATTCTTTTTACCTGCTGTTTTAATTGCAGAGGATGCAGCAGCAAGCAGAGCACTGGTCAACTCTGTATACAACTTTTCTATTTCTTCCAGATGTTTCTCATCTGTACAATTAAAGTTTTGACAGTGCCTAACCTCTGTGGGCACTTGCACTTGATCAAGTAGGTTTTTGCTTTCATGGTAGTAGTCCTCTCTTTCCTGGGCAGTAACCTTAAGCCAGTCAGTTCGACTTGGCTGTGGCTCCATCACCTCGTCATCAAATTCAGGAAGGTGGCATGTTGTGGTAACTCAGAGAATGATTAATTGATGTTCAGAATTTGAAGAAAGCAAAACAAGCTAAAGATATTGCAGCAACTTATGCAACTACAAAATGATATTCCTGTTTGGAATTATGTTAAAAGTGTCATTTTAGGTAAATTTCATGTGATCTTTGAAGTTGGATATCTTTTTCAAAGCAAAACTTACCGGTACATCAATCAAAATTGGTAAAATTATAGCATCATATTTTCTTTATTGAATGAAAAAAAGAATATTTTGGCAACTTTTTCCCAACGCGCCAAAGTGTTGTCTCAAACATGAGGTATAAAAAAGTTTAAAGAAAATTCTCAACCATAAATTTTGTGATGAAATCCTCATCTTATCAATTATTTTGCTTCTAAAGTGATTTCCTTGAATCAAAAATGGTACAATAGTTGTTATCATTGTAAAAATCTTTCAAGGTAAAGAGTTATTGCAAAAAATTTAATGTGTGAAATGAAATATTGGTTGTACTTGCCTCTGAAAATCCACCTAGTGGCCTAAAATTCAAAATGCTGCGTCTCGGCCGTCAGTAAAGTTATATCACTAATTTGTTTGGCTATCATCATAATTTTTCAGTGTCTATCACATATGTGAGGATTAGCAAAATCCATGACTAGTGGTTACAAAATTTAAAAAAATCTGATGATTATAATTGGAATGACCCTTGTATGACATCTGCACTATTGCCTGCAAAGAATAAATCATTACTTCACAATTTAAAATACAAGCTTTGAAGTACCATGGTGCTACTGTGTGAAAATGAAGTGAAGTTCCTAGAAAACATACAAAAAGACAAAATCTCAACTATAATGAAAATCTTGTTTTGCAGTGGCAAACTGAATAATGGCCAAACTTTTCAAAATTGAAATTGCTTATCTGGCAACCCTGTTTATACTCCTCTGTAAACAAATAAACAAGCTGTAGCCACATGGCAGCTTTCAAAACTTCGTTTTTGTCCACCTCTGGTGAGCAGGGTTGCCACAACCTTTCTTCACTGAGAAACGATAAACCTAGTCTCAAAAATAGTCAGAAAGGCTACATAGCAAAGACATATACATATAAAATATGCAGGCCGGTAGGCTAACCAAACACTAAATAAATATTGACTCTCATCAGAAACATCGATGCAATTTCAATGATTAGAAGCATTTTCTTTCCCCTTAATTTAATTTAATTTATTTGTTTGTCAGCACACACGAAGTCCATAGTAGAACACACACACTCTGCAGAACGCAGGTTGATATCCTTAATTACACTGTTGTACATTTGTTTCTCATTAAATACACTATAGATTTATAGGGCAACAGTAAAATCTTTGAAAAATCTTTGCACCCTGCATGGTCATAGCCTGTAGTCAGAAACGATGTGTATTGAATATGCAGCTCGCCCCTTGTCAGTTAAGCCACTGACTCTCACCTTTCCAAAATTTCCAACTCCTTAATATAAAGTGGATGAAGTTTGGCTGCCAACAGTTTTGTAGCGAACCAGCAATCAATACAAATTGTGGTGCACAGCAAGAATTATGTTTCAACAAAAGCTTCAAAAGAAATTATACCATTTCAACTAGAATTCTCCATTTACACGTGTAATGCAAAACATACTCCGGGTCTCGTCTAGTGTAAGTCCGACCGTTCCCACTATTCTCACCACGCGCCGCTCACTGCTTCTCAACGCCTCCAGGCGCGCAAAGAGAATGCTCTCACAGAACGAGCGCGTTTAAGCCGAAGGGCTCGCTTGGTGACGAGCATTGTATTGTAAAGAGAAAAACGCTCTCATAGAAAGAGCGCATTGAAAGGAAGCGCTCGGTTAGGCGTTATTGCCCGAAAATAACGTCGGCAACACAGCAAACACCTGACCACTTGAGCAACTTTTGTAGCATTGCTATGCACTGAGATGCGAAGTTAAGGTGCAAGATTTAAAGCAACCTAGGCTGCGTATGTCGTCATTATCAAGTTTAGCAAACTTATCACAAAATGATGCACGACATGTTGGAGACTTAAACAACGTAGGCTGCAGTACGTTCAGTACATATACATATCACATAAACAGCTTTCCTGCACTTACTTTTTGAACTTCAAATTTAACACAAAATTTATACGACGGGTTGGGGACTTTCACACAAGGTTGGCTAGAGCACGTTCACATATTAGCCAAAACAGCATTCCTGCAGGGAAATGCGAAGTTGACAATCTGTGGTGTCTCGTCGTAGTTGAGATAAGCAATATTGTCATAAAAATATCACAAAATTTATACGACGGGTTGGGGACTTTCACACAAGGTTGGCTAGAGCACGTTGACATATTTGACCAAATCATTCCTGAAGTGAAATGCAAAGCTGGCAATCTGTGGTGTCTCGTCGTCTTGAAGTTTAGCAATATTATCATAACAATTGTACTAGAGGTGGGTAACTTCAATTAAAGTACGCTGTAATGCAGTATACCTACAATATGTATATTTCACCAAACCAACACTCCTGTGCTGAAATGCGTATGTTAGCAAGCAGTGGTATATCTCGTCGTGTTTGAAATTTAGCAAACATGTCACACCAAAATTGTATGTGTTGATGATTTAACCCGTTGGAAAACTAATTGATCAAACCCACCATGTTGTTGAGCGTGTAAGGGCTCGTGCCCCCTGGAAATTCATTCATTGACGCCGCCTGTGGAGGTGTGCCCCCCGGTTAAGAACTACTGCGCTAGAGTCTCTCAACACGTTTGAAGAATGTTTGTATTTTATGTCAACACTAAGAAATGCGGCTGTGGAAGAATTTTAGTGCAGTACCTGGAGCATGCTTGTAAAATTTTTCTGCTGACTTTTCCCGTTGCAGCGTAATAAATTCAATTTTACTGTAGGATAGGATGAAAATTAACATGAGATGAACGTTTGAACGTTGAAGTGAGTAAAGGTAAAGGTATAAGACTATGTCGGACTCTGATTACTTGAAAAGACTGATTTTGCACTTGCCGGCAAGGTAATGGGAAATCATTGATGTAACAGTTAAGGCTTCACATAATTTTGATTTTACCGTCACAATGCATGTCATCACAAATGATTTCTGGAATGACGGCTATTGTTGCTAAACAGTGACTATGGCGTAACAACGAAGAGTGAAACTGGATTGCTTTGAATGAACGTTCAAGGCATGTATGTAACTTGTATTTAATCCTAATCGCCATATTCAAGCAGTTCGTTCTGAAACAGTACAAAACAAACCCACGATATAATTATAGCTACAGCCGACACTGCAGACAACGATAACATGTTTGTAGGATGCCATTGTTATCAAAGACAAGTTTTTGCCGTGGTCTTAACTCTTCAAATGATACTTACATCGCCATTAGGTAAGATACAGCAAGCTGGTGCCCAAAAACAACTGTGAAAAACGCATGCTCCTTGTTTTTACATTCGGTTAGTGATTACAATGGTAGGATTCGACCTGTACACGGAGCTGAAACCTCAGGTTAAGGTCAGCTATGAATTCATTAAGATTTATAATACCTGTACACACAACGTTTTATTAATCATGGACAATTGGTATACCCCAGCGTTATGGTCAGGTTCAATTACCATTAAAAATTAAACCAAGTAGACAACACACCATGGTAACATGAAACGTTATTTTTTCATAAATCCTACTTTGCACAAGACAGGTTTTCAGGAGATCACGCTGCTTGTCCACTATACTGCCTGCTTTCATTTTCTTGTGAAGTGATTATAAATTTAAGTGCGATAAAAAAATTAGTAGTATTCAGCAATATTTCTTTGCCATACGCGCTCCCCACCGTTTTAGAACCCAAGCTCTGGTGAGCAGTGGTTTTTAACCGGGGGCGTCCAGCGATTTCCATGGGGCGCGAGCCCTTACGCGCTCTACAACATAGGAAAGTATTTTAATGGGAAGGTGTTCCGTTCAATTTACTCATGTGAAGTCAGGGAAGCTTGAAATACAGGGCAATTGCTTATATGAGGGGTGGTCGCGAAAAGCTTAAGAACCAGTGCTCTAGAGTGAATCGAGAGAAATTTTGAAGACTATTTACAGTATTAGTGTCACATTAACAATAGGCTAGTAGGAATCGGCCAGCCTACAAGGTGGTAAGAGAGGCAGAGTGGAAGGTCCTAAGAATAGATGGCAGTGGATCATCTCTCTCTCAGGTCACTTAACACATGCAGTTGTTGCATGCTCCCTTACGGCAAGTTCCCATCAGATTTATGCAGCAGGGTTAGTCGCTTTACATTACGAAAAAGTATCTGGTTAGAGCAGGGTTGGGCAAACTACGGTCCGCAGGCCGTGTGCGGCCCACACGGGAGCTACACGTACATACATAGTAGCGTGAATATTTCCAGTATATGTTAAACCAATTTTATCGATTAGATTATAATTCTCGATATTTTATTCCACACGTTTCATTCGACCCCCCTGGGCCGTCGAGCCGTTCGCCCCCCTCGGTACACCCCTACTTTAGCCTAACCAGGTATCTTGCGCTGATATTTGAAATCCGAGTGCGAGAATAAAAACGACGTAGGCTGCAGTACGCACAGCACGCTACTCATTTTCACGTATCCAAGCAGCATTCCTGCGCTGAAATGCGAAGTTTGCAAGCTGGGTGATATCGTTTGAATATAACTAATTTCTCTGAACACTGACATTCGCTTTTCGAATTGCTTCATTCATTATTGTGCATGCTTCAGTTCAAGCCCGGAACTAGGGGGATATACTCCCCCTGAAAAAATGTTCGCTTCCCTAGAAAAATGTGTTGCAGATAGTTTAAAACAACTGGACATAGTTTAAAAAATTTGGATCCCTCTCAGAAAACTCTTTGCCGCTCGTTTGGTTCCAATCTGGTTACGGGCCTGCTTGAGTTCACTGCACGTGTCTTTTAAACCCTCATGCTACAAAAACGTCAAAAACTCCGAACAATGTTTGTAATGCAATGGATCCCAACTCTGTCATTAAATCTTTTGTGATTACAACTCTTCCAGAGGCACTTGGAAAAGAGTCAATATTGTAGGTGCAGGTATAAAATACACGCTCGTAATTCCACCTGCGATATTGACTCTTTTGAAAAAAATTTTTTATACGACAACGCAAGTACACTTGTCAATACAGACACAGTATGGACGGCAAAAAGACACTTCGGTCATTCCGTCTGCCACCACCCAGGTCATCCCATCTGGGTGGTGGCAGACGGGATGACCGAAGTGTCTTTTCGCCGCCTCCCGGCCTGACTGTGTCTGTATTGACAATTGTACTTGCGTTGATGTAAAAAAAATAAAATTTTTGTTGTTGTTGTTGCTCGAATCACCAAAATAGGTATGTTAGTTTAAGTCTAACTTTTGCGGAGGTGCATATACCTTCTGTGAAATGTGGTGGTGTTGAAGCCATAAAACGTTAAAACGTTTACAAAACTTACACAATAGCAAAATGGCTTTTAACTGTACGCTATGTATGCAAAAGAGTTTGTCAAACCAAACTCGATCCATGTTCTACCATGGAGTGCGCGACCAGTAAAACAAAATAAACCGCTGGCATGTCACATTGTCAGTTTCGACCCCATTGATTTGCACGGGCGATGCTCGGTGGTGGTGAAGGAACCACAATACAGTACGACTTTAAACATTGCCAGCCATAATTGGATCACTCTTGCGTTGTGGGTGGTATGTAATGAGTTGGCGAGGCATGGATTTGACGCGGTTCTAGGTGAGGTTTCTCCTGTTGTAAGCAGAATGGGACGCACACTGCCTTGTGGGAAAAATTCGTCACCAGTGATGGCAAGTCAGGATTTTTAATGCAGTTTAGACTCAAATCCCCTTTGCAAGGTGCAATTACCTGTGGGAAAACAAATAAAAAAAAAACAGAAATAATTTCCTCATGAAATGTGAAAATTGTTTATTTGCTTTTGCTAATATTCGTCATGACAACGGTAAATTTCAACGAGAAATTAAAGCATAAAGAGAAATTAAAGTATTCTAACATCAAATTTTGGGGTAAACAGCTAAGAGAACAAAATCAATCGAATGGGGGTGCACAATGTCGCACAGAGGCATGCAAATTGTTCCGATAAAGTTTTTTTTTTGGTTATTAACACAATCAACAACGCTCACACCCGCCCTATTGACCCTACCGTCAACGACGCCTTGCGAATTGTGACTGGATGCCTGCGTCCTACACCAGTGGACAAACTCCCCATCCTCGCAGCCATCCAATCTGCTGAGCTTCGTCGCAATGGAGCCGCACTGTCTCTAGCACGCCGTGCCATGAACCCTGGACACATGCTCCACTTAGCGCTGACCTGACCAGCGAGAGAAGGTGCCCTGCGTCTCAAATCGGGACACCCTGTTGTACCCGCCGCACAAAAACATGCGTGCGACGCACTGGGCGGATCCCCAATGGAATGCGGAGTGGGTGGACAAACTTTTGAGACTCCGCACTTTAATCCCCGACACCGGCACCGAAGAAAGAGACGTTAGGTCAGCAAGATAACTAACCTTGCAAAGTTATACAACGGTGAAGACTTTTTGTAAACAGGTATAAACCACTAGTGTTCCAAAAACACTAAGTAGACTAGCTGAGGCTTCAAATTTGCTTCGTAGGCCACATAAAAAGACGTGGCGGGCCACATTTGGCCTGCGGGCCACCATTTTGACACATGTGGCCTATCTCAGATTTTAAAAATGTAATATATTTTCCTTGGTCGGCAATATACATTTTTGTTTTGGCATGTATTAATAATTTGGTATTTTTTGTCGGAGGATTTAGTTGAGATTTGAAACAATATATTTGGCTATTATAAAGTGAAAATAGAGAAATTACCGTTGCTTCAAAGCTTTATAAAAAGTTTTGTGATTTTGCTTAACATGAGAGTAAGCGTGCATTTTGGGTAAAAGGAAAACGAGTCTGGAAGACAACTGAGAAGTCATGATAAAAGCGAACTTGGCTGTAAGTATACGATTTTAGTCATCCAGTGCATTCAAAGGTGGGAAAGCCGCATTCGAATGTTCCAGAAGATTTATCAAATAAGTATTCTGCTGGTGCTGTTTATCCCTTTTGCTAACAGTGCAAAAGGAAAATTGCAAAGCGCAAAGCCGCTATTGTAGATCATAATAATGCCGTGGTTCACAAAAGAAATGAAAATGAAGTTGCAGGCAGGTGTTAGAACAGTGGTTCCCAAGGTATGGGTCGTGACCCAAAGAAAGGGCCGCAAAGGCTAAAAATATGGGTTGCGCCGAGGTGATCCAAAACTGAATTGTGTGTTTTCAACGTCACCTGATTGTCTACTCCAATTAGTAATGTATGGGTACTTGAGGAAAGAGTAGATTTTTGACTTTGAAGTCGAACCAAGCAACTTACTGCCAAAATTCACCCAATCAGTATTTTTTTAAATAAAATGTTTGCATCGTTGGTGGCGGCGTGTCCACTAAACTCAGATTTGGGTCACCCTAAAAAAGGTTGAAGAACTGCCATGTTAGCAGATTGAATTCTCCAGTTGTTAACTACTCTGTGTCTGCTAAAGTAAAGAAAGCAGAAATTAAACTTGCAGAATGTCTATGGTTGCACTGCTCAATAGCAGCTGTTCATCATCCAAGTGAAACAATAAAATGGCTTCGAAAAAACATCAATATATTGTAAGTTGTTTGTTGCATCTATAATTTGCGTATGCATCTGATACATTTTTAGATAAATTTGTTATTTTCGTTGTAAGAAAATTTGGAAACACTGCCCAAAACGCAATGTTATCCAGTTATTGCTGGCAATGCTTGAAATCATATAATTCCTATCATTCACCAGGGCCTATGACAGGGGGTTCAACGGGTACATTGTTCCGGGGCCCGACAATTGCTTAGGGGCCTATGATGAAGGAACGTTTGGGTGCTTGTTACTAACAAACACCGAATAATGTAGCGAAATTAATCCCGGTGATAAAACTGTTTTGGCCTAACCCTAAAGGATGTGGTAGCTATGTGATGGATTTTATTGAGAAATGCTGGCAATGCATCTTCCCAATATGATGCAGTAATTATTCGCAAAAAATTATTTTTGTTGCACTTTAATGTTTGCCTACTTTGTTGAAGTCAAGACATTCATGATTATTAGTTTATTACTGTCCCAGCCTGTCCCCAGAACTTAATTTTTTTACGTCTTTCATTTTCAAACAAACTTTTTATAAAACTCTCTCAAATAAACCGAGGTTTCAAACTAAGAGATACTTCAAGTGAAATTTGAATCGAATCATGCCAGTTCACAATAAAACATACTGTAACTACAGTAGCCATCGAATGTTGCACATACGTGTAAGATAACTAAAAAGTTTAGTAACTGCAGTGCAGGACGCAAGTGCTTATAGTGCACCGCGGCGGGTGCTGTGTATTTGCTGATTGGTAAACTTGCGACGCAAGCAGAAAGGCTCTAGTCGAACGTGAGTTTAGGATTAGCGGACATAACCAGAAATCTGAAGACTTTGAAAACATACAGGAAAAACTAATCGATTACAGTATTTCGACAGAATATTTTGAAGCAGGTGGTCGCTGGCCTGTGTGGCTATTTATTGCGGCTCGCGGTCAAAAATCGAAGCAATAGTGGGTTGACGAAATATTTCGTTTAGTCCCTTCAATCTTGTTATAATAAGTGAGGTTAATCCAAGGATACAGTTGTTCAATGCGGTCGCAGTCCCATTTCACTTTAGCAGCGTTTTATTAAACCTCCATCAACGCCATTCATTCAGAGACTGCGGCATTTTTTCTAATTTCTTCCTTGATAAGATTTTACTATAAACATTTGAAAGTCATGTTTAACAAATGGTAATATTGTCACATTACTTGAACACCGGTTTGCAGGCCCGTAATAAGAGGGGGAAAAGACCTCATAATTTTTTTTCTCCATCCCCCTAGAAAAATGTGTTGGACATAGTTTAAAACTATTGGACATAGTTTACAAAATTTCAGCCCCTTTTAGAAAACTCTTCGTCCCACCTGGTGTCCCAAGCTGCTTACGGACCTGCCAGTATGTTTCAACATAACATTTCATATGTTCAATAAACGCGCACTTCTCGTTGAAATTTTATGCACATAAATTAGGCACACCATTTTTTGGAATGCTGTTTTGGTTAAATATGTGTAAGAACTGCAGCCTATGTTGTTTCAAATCCCCAACCCATCGTAAAAAGTTTTAGATAATTTTGTTGAAGTTCAAAACGACGGTCGCGTTTCAAAGGAGGAATGCTGTTAGGTGAAATATATGTATCTGAGTTTTACATTTTAGTCAAGCAATGTCAGTTAGGTTCAATTAAATACATGTACCTACTGCATCTTATTATATGTGGACAAGTATGCAGCCTTCAAAAAGACGAGAAACCACAGATTGCGAAATTCGTTTTTCGGTGCAGACATGCTGGTATGGTGAAATTGCTGTACTGTACGTGCTGCAGCCGGCAAAATCTCCATTCCGTGGTACAAATTTTGCTTAAAGTTTGCTAAACGTCAAAACGACGAGATATACCACAGTTTGTGAACTTTGCATTTCCGAGCAGGAATGCTGGTTTGGTGAAATATATATCCTGTAGGTCAGGGGTCGGCAACCTTTTTTGCACTGCGGACCGGTTTGAAACTGAAATTTTTTCGCGGACCGGCCTTCAAAAAATCACAAACGTTCACCAATGAATATTTATTACAACTCGTGTAAGTTATTACAACTTTGATTCAATGAGAACCTTGAGCTTGTTTTGCCGCAACAGACGCTCCCAGCTAGGAATTATGGAACTCAACGACACCCGCAATATGTCCCTCACGTCCAGTCTGTTTCGCGGTTTCGTCTTTGTTGCTGCCATCACAGAAAGTCTAGAATCGCATAAGTAGGATGTCAGAAATGGCAGCAAAGTTTTTGATGCTATTACGGCAAGGTCAGGGTATTCTGGTAAGACCTTCATCCAAAACACTGGTGGAGTCGTATAAAAAATACATTTCAGGCTACCATCACTTGCACCAGTTGAAATAATCCGTACTTTAAGTACGGCTCATCATTATATCGGCGATTGAAAGAAGCTTTCCTTTTTTTGTGGTTGTAGCCTGTAGGCCCCTCATCCGCGACGTCAGGTTTACTCAAGTTTTAATCAGATAAGCATCTACTCAAAAATGAGTAAATACACCTGTTGAATGATCTTTGATTCGATACCTTTTTATGATTTATCTGAAGTGAAGCTATCAGTTTAGAAAGCGTAGACGGCCAGACGTCTCGCTGACTGCACATTGGCTGTAATTATTAGAAAGAATTCCGACTGCTGTTCTTCACCAACCTGCTACGTTGCCACATTCTCTCAAGTTTTTAAAACGACATGTAATCAATGGGCGCAATTGCAAGAACCTGGACAGCACGAAAATAATATGCGGGACTGTTCTTGCTGCACTGACGACTGTTATCAATCGTGTACATAGTTGCTTAACTTAATCAACCGAGCATGTGGAGTCTATTCGTAATAGGCCTAACATTTTAAACCGTCAAGGTTTTAAGCTAGTATAAGCCAGATCCTAACTTCCTAACAAAACACTTAACAATCAGAGACAACTTTACTAAAGCAGGAAGTCATTTGCCCATGCCTAGCCTATAACAGGCTTACCCGTTGTCAGTATCAATACACAATTAGTTTAGTCTAGGCTTGCATTCAGTGTTTCCAGATGTTTGTCACATAAAACTGCGAAATGGTGTCACAAAAAACTGCTAGATCCTGCTAAAAATCTTGTCACAAGTTTTCAGCTAAAATCTGCCAGTAGTAGTGAAATTCTCCCAAAAAACTGTTATTTTTGAGGTGGTTAAAACCAACTTGTAAAGTTACATGTCCATTTTTTGTCTTGCATTCACGATCACTGGACAAGGGCAGAATATGTTCGTTTTGGCCGCCACGCGTTTCGGCCCACAATTTTTCTCGTCGACATTTTCAGCAACGTAACGTTACATAAGTGCAGCTTACCTTACCTCATTTTTGCATGACACACAGTTTTTAACAATCTTTTTCAAATGGCCGCACGTGTTTATAGCCTACACAGTGGAGCAATGCTCAGTGATAAATAGATTGTGCATAGTTTCAACCTCCACAAACTTTCTAAGTCTGGTCTTTGCAATTCAAAACTGTGCTATTCACATTTGGGAGCACACAAAAGGTTCTTTGACATTGCCTGGGTGCTTTTTGCTACCAGCATGCTTTTAAAGTTCACGTTTCGCTATGATTTGTTCCGTGTTATTGAAAACTTCGCAACAAGCTTTTCTTGAGTCAACAGAATAGGTACCCAGCCAAATTTTAAATACTGAATCTTGCAACCGCACCTGTCTGTCAAACATTTAGGCAATGTAGCTGTGGTTCACCAGGGTTTTTTTTATCAGGAGTTACTACTTATTGGCTTTGACTGAACCACTTGGAAATATTATGCATGTCGTGCGATAAAAACATGTTCTAACAATGGAATGTAGTTATTTAATCTAACGCGCTCACTAAGCACAGATGCAAATCATTTAAACTTCACCAAGCCACCTAGTTACGTGTTATTTTGACACAATTATCTGCTTGAAGCAGCTTCGTTGCGTCATAATAAAAATTCAAAAAAATTGAAAGCAGGTGTTTGTGACTAGTCCCTATGTTGCCCATTTTAAAGTGTTTTGAAGAAGATAAATATTTTTTTGATGTAGAACAGTGGTTCTCAAACTGGGGTCCGCGAGACAATTTCCTGGGGACCGCGAAGCACCTTCCAAAAGCACAGAAGCAAGTGCACCCGTCACATTGATACAATAAAAAGACTACGTGTTGTTTCGTGTTTATTTGTGTTGATTTTTTAAGGGGACCGTGGGCCATTTAAAAAATTGCTAGGGACCGTTGCGTAGTTTTTAAAAAAAAGTTAGAGAACCACTGATGTAGAAGGTGTAAACGTTTCCATCTCGAAAAACTTTTGAAACATATTGTTGTAACTGCTACAAAGGGAATCCGTGATGAAATTCATTTGTTTCAAATAAAATGCTCGTTTGAAAAATGTTTGTAATTCAGATGCGATACAAGAATGCAACTCCATATTATATTCCTATGTTATGTTAAGTATCAGGAGCCCCCAGCAGCACCTGATTTCTCTACAAGTTTGACTATCTGCCAGTTTTAGTAATCGCTACTGAATAGCCTATGAATATTTTCGGTTTTGTTCAATGCAAATATATCTTTGATTTCTCTTGTAACTTTTTCGTTCTTTTTGCATGGGTATGACTCTCTACTCGCGCATCACGCCTATTGCACGAATGCAGGGGTGGATCCAGGAGGGGGGGTAATTCCCCCACATAAAACCTACGAAAGTAAGGTTGTTCACCATGACTTGTCCAATTCCGAAAACAACATACGCGATGAGAAGTCATTTCGTCGTCTGTTGTTTTGTCACACCAGTTCCGTGAAGCAAGCTTCATTTCTGTTAAAGTAACAAAGCTGTTAAAGGGCAAAGTTACTGTCGCGTGCGTTGTTTTCCAAATAAGTTACTGGCTGGATCCAGGGGAGAATTAAGGTTGTATGGGGCCCTTAATCCGCCACTGGCTGGATCCGCCCCTGCACAAATGTTACGGACACGTTACTATTTGCGGCTAAAGCGAGTGGCTGCTGACTGCAGTTTAGTATCAATGAATGTTGCCACTGGGTTCAGTGCCGTTAACATCCGATTGTTGCTTTCTTCAACTTTAGATAACATCAAATTTTTACGCTGCCGTTTCGCATAAACTTAATGCTTCTATTAACAAACCTAACAAAGTGCGATTACCCTCGTTGAAACAGGAACAGAACGAAATGTCGCCATTAAAAGAAGTCGTCTATAATTCACGTGAAATGTTAGTTTCAACGCAGCGAAGAAAGCTTCTTTGGTTTGAAACGATAACCAACCACACATTAGGGTGAGAGATTGATGAAAGGAACTTAAAAATCTTGAATCTAATTATCAGGGCAAGTTTTGCAACTTTTTTTTACAGCTCCCGACAGCTTCCGAAATACTCAGAATGTTTATAGTACGATGTTTCAAGCTGTTTCCAGGAAGTTTATTTTGCAACTTTTTTGACTTTTAGGTACAACTTTTTACTGCAACTTTTATGAATATTAGCCAGCATTTAAAACTGCGACATAAAAATTGCTATAAAACTGTTTCACGCATAGCTCTAATTTCTTTTTTTGCATGACAAAGAGTTATGTGACGAGTGAACTGCGTCCCAATGTTATCTATGACGCAACAGGTGGCCGCAAGTAATCAGAAGTGGAAGTATGACTTGGCTTTTGGCCACACAACAAGTGTTGTTGTATAGCTTAAAGAGCATTAGTTAGCTTGCTAGTAAGAAACAATAGCTATACCGGTAATATTTATTAAGATCACAGTGTTTGGAATACTGTAGAGCAGTCAGCAAATACCGGTAACTTAAGATACCGGTAATTTAGATACCAGTAACTTAAGTTGCTCTGCGAGCTGTTGGTAGCCTAATTGACAATGAAGAACTTTATATTTTTGGATAAAGGCTATCGATTTTTTAGATAAATTGATTTTGAAAGAATTTGGTGGTAAAATTTATAAAAGAATGCCAAAAGAAGCACAATCGCCACTGTCCAAGGTGAGAGCTCATGCAGCACGATACCCTGCGGAATTCATGGTTACTACATGTGCAGAACTATTCTGTACATTGTGCTCTACAACTGTGTCAAATGACAGGAAATCTTCAGTAGACAAGCACCGTCAGAGCACAAAGCATCAAAAAAAAATTGTCATCAACATCGCAGCAACGACAGCAGCCACTAAGCATACCCACAACTAGTTTTGACTGGAATGATTATGTTGGCAAAGTGACAGCTGCTTTCC
>Ga0210059_1010630_pt1 | contig 14177 bp, 8 predicted proteins | sample Ectturendosymbi2_FD_188042 | JGI IMG/M metagenome (GOLD analysis project Ga0210059, IMG submission 188042) | Ecteinascidia turbinata endosymbiont from Florida, USA - Sample 2 (SPAdes) (version 2) | ecosystem: Host-associated > Tunicates > Ascidians > Unclassified | place: Key West, Florida... | reverse complement strand
AAATATTTTTACTAACTTACATCATAACTTTTGAACCCGAAACCCCAGCAGGTCATCCAAAGTATCAAAAGACTCGGATTGTAGCCTAGTTTCCAGTAAAAACTTCAGCGAAATACTACCACCTAACAGTTGGTGCCCAGGGCCAGGCAAAGTAGGCCAAGGTGGCTAAAAGTCCTCCACTTATGACGTCACTCACAAAAAAACGCACCCTCCAAGACAAAAATTTTTTTTTCGAGTGCAATCTACTAGACTGGCCGATCCGTTTGAGCCGCTGAACAGTTCTCTAGCGCAATCGGCGGAGGAGCTATGGCATTGGTAAGGCAACCGAAAAGTGCTGTTTTTTTGTGAAAATTGCCGAAACCAGGCGGCTCTAAAAGTGTTGAGCACGGTTTTTAAATGATGTTTATAATGCTGATGCATGACAATCAAAGCACACTTTCATCATTCAGTCTGTTTCTGAGTTTTGTGACAAATAGTCCCGTGGTTGTAAAAGCCCTTTCTGGTTCCACTGATTTGGGCTTGATTATAATTAAGGCATGAAACATTTTGCAAAAGGTTATTTGACCTCTTCTTTGTAGCTTCAAAAAGACTCCTTTTTCACAATTTGTGATCGGATCTCTTCTTGTGCCGGAATAGTTTTGTGGTCTTTACTCTCATGGATTCTGTGCTTTGATTTCAAATGTTTGATTAAACTTTCGGTGCTTGAACCACCTGCGTTTGTCTTACGGAGCACAAATTGCACTTTGGCGTTGGTTGAGCCTTGTTTTATAAGAGAAATGGCTCTAAGCTTCCGATTTTCTTTGATTACTAACGTCTTTAAACTGAATGTGTATGATTAAAAATCTACTTAAAATCGCTTCTAAAGGAAACCCAAATATTTTGTAAAACCAAATATTTGGTGGAAAGTTATTGCAAACTGGAAAGGAACAAATCGATTTTGAAAGAATCACGGCTTGTATATGAACTAACACCTAACAGCTTATAAATAAACTAACTAGTAACTACGAAACTACAGCATACCTTTGCAGAACTACCTCACGTGGTAGTTATTAATTAGGTTAGCGAAAAGACTAAGTTCGCGTAGACGCTTGTGAGCAAAATGATGTCACGATTCGTCTAAATAGGTCAATTAAATGAAAATATGAACGGACCAGCAACGAACGTACGATGGTCACAGAGCAAAACCTGCACCTCGTGGCTCATGATAATAGTTGAAAGTTCAAACATGCTAATTTGGCTGTTACACAATTTGTGACTTCAGTGTTATCAGAATTACTAATATTTGAATGCACCAGCAAATTCAGGTTTTTAGAAATACCCAGGTTTGGTAGTTGAAAAAAAAAACAGGATTCGGATAGTAGAAAACAGCTAAAAAACCTGGGTTTCGAGTTTGGGAATACCTGGGTTGGAAACACTAGTCGTACCCACAAGACAATCTTGGTTGATTTCCCTCACAGAGATCCTTTGGATAGTGTTTAACATGACTGTATTGCCTCTAGAGACTGATAAATATTGATTGGCTTAATTTCAGCACTGAGCCTACATGTTGACTAAATTTCACTTTTTAATAGTATTTTTTGGTGGGTTAGGCAAATAAATTAAATTTTGTGCTTATTCTGCAAGGTGCTGGTTGCATCATTGTGAGCCTCAGCTGTAAACTTGCACTTCTTTGGAAAGTGAGCACTCAGCATGTAGTGAACATTTCCAGTTTTGAACCTAAATCAGTTCTGAAAGTTGGTCCGGTCCGTACAAGTTTTATTTCTGAAGCTGCACATGTACCTATTGCACCTGCAGTTCCTGCAGTAAGACCAAGTAAATGTCACAGGAGGGATCATGATGAACAGAAGGCAGTTGTGGTGGTGAAGCATCATTACCAGGGTTGCCAATTAAATTGAAATGTGCTAGTTCGCTAAAGTATCTCACAGGCATTACAATCAAGGGTGGCTAACAATCGAATAAATACAGTATATACTTGTTTTCAGCAAAGTGCAAAGGTATGTTCCAGAACGTATTTTACTTGTGCCTTGTTATTGTTGCACAATATCATATGCATCATGGACAGTCTTTTTCTGTTATCTGAATTCGATGCAGTGTTTCTACAGACACTTAAAAGCTATAGGCTTTCTATTAAGCTGTTGACGGTTCAGCCAACTGGGCTCTGCTTTCATCTTTTAGTAATGATTCAAACTTGCACATATCTGCATTAAAGCAAAATAACTACTCTCCACATGTGCGATAACCAAGGAATCTATCAGAAAATTTTTAACACCTTTGCTGCCAGGTGGAGTTACCTGTAAATCCTGTATTTTCATGCCACTTTGCAACTCATCGACTTGCCATTCCATTGTGCTAGAGAGCTGTTTAAACCTCATAAGACTTGGTGAGTCTTCTAGTTTGCAGTGGAGAAACATTTTAAATTTTGGTTTTCGGATTTTTTGTTGGTGATGTCATAAGTAAGGTAGGCTTAGGCCTTTTTAGCCGAGGTTATCAGGCCCTGTGCAGCAACTGCAAGAGGGAAGTATTTTTCTCAAGTTTTTAGTGGACACTAGGCTAAAATCTAAGTCTTTTTGAGCCTTTGATTGGTTTTCTAGTGCGGCTATGTCCAACCGGCGGCCCAGTAAGGTTTTAATTATTGTCTGTGTACAACACAATGGTAATCTGTCTTATTTCCATAATCTCAAATTTGACATTTTGGATGCAATGATCTTTACTGCCTGACTGGAAGAAGCTGTCAATTTCATTGACTTCTTGCACTCCAACCGCTAAGCGTGAACCACCATCAATAAATTTACTAGCAGATCCGGGTACTCCTCCTGTCTGTGCCCGGTTTCAGAAAATTCCATCGCTTCGCAACTCGTGAAGAACGGGGCACACAAGACGAGGGAGCACATGTCAACAAAAAGGTGTCCTACGGAAGATCCCAACACTTAAGGGAGGGAAGTAGAGCCAAAATGGCCTAAAACCTACCCCACTTATGATGTCATCCACAAAAAACGAAATCCAAAACTTCCCATTTTTTTCATTGCAATCTAGAAGACTTGACGCATCTTTTGAGGGTTTGAATAGCTCTCTAGCGCAATTGCCTGGTGAGTTATGGAGTTGCAAAGTGGCAGAAAACTGTGGGCTGAATGTTGGCTTTTGAAGTAGGAATATTTTGTACAAGGTTGAAGGTGTTCATAGGAAATTGATTTCGCTTGAATGAATGTTGGACCCCACTGCTAAGTAGGGGCTAAGCAATCTTCTGTTTGTGACTACTGTTTAATATAACACTGACCGTCTTCTCTAATTGCACATTCATGCAGTCCTAGATAGATAAGCTTTTAAACTCCCCTATCTATCAATATCCTGCAACACTAAGATCATGTATTATGTGATCAAGTTAAAACAAGTCTACAAACATAGTCTGCAAATTATTAGTTTTGTTGTTTTGGTATGTAAAGTAAATAAATATTTTGCATGAATTTACTTACTGCCTGCATTAAGTTTTTGTTTCAATTTCAGGCTTTCTCTGTCTCTGATGAGTATACAGACCCTTATGATGCAGTGCATGAAAAACCATCTTTTGTGAAAAGTAGCAATTCTACTGCTGATGGCTACATTGAACCTTTTGAAGCTCAAATGATGTATCATGGTATGTAATCGCCTTAATTCTAAAGCAAAAGAGTTGCATTGAGATCCGTTTCTTACAAACACTCTGCAAAAAACAAGGCCAAGCCTCAAAAAGCTTTGTTTACCTGGTTGTTTATAGACTATGCCTTATTAGGATTTTGCTAATACATCCATTACTTTGTTGTTTATTGTCAAATGCATTGAAACCCTTAACTTGTAATGTTTTTGTCAAAAAACTAACTGAACTGCTTTAGTGAGTAATGTCACAAATTAAAGGTTAAGTGAGAAATATTTTACAGAATATTATCGTAGTGAGGAAACGATTATCGTAGTGAGGAAACGATGTATAATACATGTGCAGCCTCACGGCATACCTGGCCAATATTAAAATACACAAAACTTCACATTAACAAACCTTACATACTCGTATGTAACACCAAATATAAGATAAAATCTCATTAGGGCCTATTTTTGGGATAAGCACGTGGAAATATGCATTCCAACATTTCTGAGATGACTTGCTAAAGCTACTTAAATGAAATCATCACCATGGCTTAGATTGATCATTACAATAGGTCAGTGGTTCTTAACCTTATTGGTGGTATTGAACTCTGCAAGTTCATCTATGAATTCATTGAACCCTTCATAATTAGGAAAATAGAAAATGATTTCTTCAAAACATACGTGTATGCTTATTAATGCAAAAAGTATACCATGCATCATACCTATGCCAAACACACAGGGCTTGATTGAATCCGGATTACAAACCACTGCAATAGATAAACTGTTTTCTGATGTTGCAGACAGTATGGTCTATGTCGATCATTACAAATTATAGTAAAACTCCTCTGTATAACAATATGTAGCAGATCTAGCTTGTTGGAAAAGAGATTGATACTATTGCGACAGTGTCAGAGTTTGACAATGTTTATTTGCCTATAAAGGATCCAAAGAGTGTGCTTTTTGTTCCAAGTAGTGCACACATGTCATGTTTGCAAAATTTAGCAATTGTTTTAATGCAGTGTACAAGTTTGTTTTATAAGAATATACCCAGATCTTAAATTCATTGATTATTTTCAGAAAAGTTACAGCAGTCTCTGGTATGTACCATGCTACATGCTTGTAGCCGAAGTTTATAAGGTGCATAGATATAATGGTGTAGTTAAGTATTCTTTGAAAAGCATCATCATCATTGCTGGTTCATCAATTAAAAAGTTTGTCCTGCGGAGTAAGTAAAAGTTCGTATTTTCAAGGTGTCTGGCACAGCACGGTTAAAATGTCTACTAAAGTTACATTCCCAGTCCAAACATTAATTTTTAAAGAATGCACTGCCGTGGTTTCAATGTGGCCCAATGTTTACCACTGATAGTAATAATTGTATCATGGTGTCATAATTGTATCATGGTAGGTTATTGTTTTTTTACTGAGACATTTCAGTTATTTTTTCACTGAGACATTTTTTCATTTGTGCCATAGTAGTATTGAAACTTGCTGTAGCAGTATGCTTTGCTCCAAGTTTTCAGTGCAGCATCAATTCAAACAAACTTCTGTGAATCTAGTTTTGTTTGTTTTGTTGTTATCCATACACTTGACATGTTATAAATGAAAAACTTTTTTCTGCTTTCTTTAATCAGTTTTCTCAGTGGGTGTATTGAAATTTTAAGCATAGTGGTCTGAAATTCATGCTAAATGTTGCATATTATTTTCGTGTGGTTTTATGAAGCTACTGACTCATCCATTTACTATAATTAAAGTTTCTGTGTGATATTCCCTTGGAACTTTGCAACTGACAGCTAGATTAATCTTGGATTTTTAGCAGTTTTTTAACCCTCATAAGTGGTGAGTTGGATGAAGCATTTCACTGCATCATTGAATGGGGGTTATTGGTTAAACTGAGTATTGTATAAATTAATGTAATATCAACATTAATAACTTAAGTTCACACAACTTAATATGAAACTTTGTTTTTATGTTATGCTGCAGCAGGGTTTTTGTGAGGAAAATGTTAGGTATATACCTGGTATGGACCTTTAGGGACCTGATGATAATTTTCTTTGATTAATTTTCTCTGCAGTGAAGTGCTTCATCCGAAGATGTTACACAATACACAATCTGCTGCATATTATTTGTAACTGAGTAGCAACAGGGGACGGCAATGGCATCAAACGATAAACAATCGCTTTTTAATTATAATGTTTGTTCACTAATTGTCCTGTTCAGATGTTACTCATTGTGGAAGAGAATTAGGTGAACTACAGATTTCCAAGGTGGCTGAGCATCATAAAAAAGACTTATATGATGAGCCATGGGATAATACCAAACAATCTTCACGTGGAGGTTTGTGTTTTGGTCAGTGTGTGCCAAGTTGAAGCATAGGATTAACAATGTTGCTACTTTGGACTGAACTACTTGTTTTGTGGTTTAATTATGGAAGTATATGGTGTGTTGTTGATTGCAGATATGCTGTTACTTTTGTTCAAGGTAAAATACATGTCCAATGCCCACTATAATACTGTACTATGATTTTTAGGCCATGCCTCAGACTATGAAGAGCCATGGGACAATCCTGCAGTGCCAACGCTTCCATATGCATTTAATAAAACGAACTACCTGGATGTCCACAGCGATCATACCAGAGAAAATAATGTTCACAGTAACTATCCAGAGTCAGGAGGATCTTCTGCATCATCTTCATCTGCAAGTCTTGCAAAGCAAAAAATGGTTAGGGTCGACAGTCCGCGTCATTCACCTCACCCATCTCCTCATACTTCACCAAAATTGGACAAGCGTTTGATCAAACCAAAAGATGTATCCCTTTACGCTGCTACACCATCAAGTGTTGACCCTCGACTTCAACTGTACTCTGCACCTGGAGGTGGGAAATACCGACCTGTGGACCAACGTCTGATTAAAGCAGAACCATCTGTGGAAGAATTGCGCAAAATCTCACCCAGTGGGACTATAGAAAGCTCTAGAGCGAGCAGCAGAACTAACAGTCCATTGAGCAGCACTAGAGAATCTCCCAACAGATCACCTATAAGCACACTTTCGAGCAGTGAAGCTGGTGTATTACAGGATGACGTAACACGGCGTTCCTCATCACCCCTAGTGCACTCAGTAAATGCATCTCATCGTCTAAGCAAAGTTAAAAGTCGTTCTCTTGACATACGAAATCGCCAATACATGCCTTCTTTCAAAACAAGTTCAGCTGTTATTCCAAAGAGTGCGTCTGATGACCAGTTGATGCATAGTGCTGTGTTTCCGAAAGCCAGGTATAGAGAGAATCAGGCTCTTGGTGGTGTCACTGAATATGAAGAACCGTGGGATAGTAATGGTGGACATCTTAATAAAGTCTCCCCAGCAATGGCGCATATTTCACATACCAGATCAAGATCTTATGAACTACAACCAATGCACAACAGCTCGGGAGCATTACGTTTTCATCACGGGAAATCACATTCTTTCGACAAACCTGCTGTTTCACATTTGTCCCGTCAAAGACCTGCAGATTTTGAACAACCATGGGAGCAACATGAAATCGTTCCCAAAGGGCACTGTAAGTATAAAGGATCTCATGCTTTCTCTAGAAAAAGGTTTACGACTCAAAGCCATCTTTAATGCCAAAATGGCCAAATCCTGTAGCAATTTCAGCAATACTGCGCTTAACATAGCATGGTTGATTTCACCTTGGCCATGTGGAGCTTCAGTTTTGTGCATTGATTACATTTTCACGTACCCATCACCCGCTCAGGTTGGTTACGAACAGCTTTGAATGAAAATGTGTACAAGGGCGATGCAAGCATTGTATGCTTCGTATCCTTCATAGCCCCAAACGAGAACTGAAGTACAGTATGTAAAATCGTGAGGCATGGTATATATTTAGGCATGGTTCTTGACAAAGTTGACTCGGCAGCAAATTTTCGCAAAATATATTTTGTTGTGGTTAAGTAGTCAAATTTAATCAAACCATTTCCTACTGAGGTTCTCCGAAATACGGTTTGCTAAAATCGAAGAATAATAATCGACATTCTTTCAGTGGAATCCATGCAACGTTTTCAACATCGTCAGCTGGAGTTGCATCCGTCGGAGGCAATCTGCGACCGAGACTGCGGTCCTCTTTTGCCTTTGGAGCGTCAGAGGTATTACTTTCTTGGCGTATGTTTGAAGATTGTGTAAAATGATGCTTGCTAACTTGTATGAAGTTTGACAAATGGCATGAGTGTTGAGATAGTGGCTCTGTATTTACGTTTAGTGGAAATGTAGCATATCAAAAAGTTCCAAAAACTTTCCATTAGTATCCTTAACGCACCAGTTTTGAGTTCTTACATCATCATTTTCGACCGTTCCAACTTTTGCACTTGTGCGTGTCACGCTGTATAATGTAGATGGCAGTCGTCCAGGGTTTCAAAAGGGCAGTAAACCTTTCTTTTCCGTTTAATTTTCTTAATGGGAGATGGTGTACCTTCGATAAAAAGGTGAAGTAGCGAATAAGAAAAGCATTCGATAAATATGTGGGCATCGTGTCATGGAGAATCTGATGTTACGATTTGTTCAGTCTTATCAGTCACCACAATTTAGCACTGTACTGCGAACACCTATTTCACGTGCTTTTGTTTTGTAAAGCAGGTGGTGATGAACATGGTTTTTAGGCTAAGATTTTCCAAGGAAAAGTCCCATTATAAGAGTTCATTTAATGCCAGTCGTTTTTAGTTGACAGGACTGGTTGGCATGTCTGTACGTACTAACTTACAATCGACAAACCCATTCTCATCAAAGTGCTAGCGACAAATGAAACGCGCACAAGACAGTCGGTTTCGCTTTGAGGTCTGTTCCTGCTGTGCTTACTGTAGTGAGTTGCAAGTGTCTACTGACTTCCCAGTAAATGGCATAAGCACTGACGTGTTCTCAAATATGACGAAGATTTTTAATGGTGTTTAAAGTTCCTCCAGTGGTAGTTTTAAGGGGAGGCGAGCGAGTCACTTGCCTTGCCCTTTTTAGGGCCCCCCCTCGAGGTGTTTCGCTCGTAAATTTTCCTCATTTTTCGTGAATAACTCATCATCCACTCATAACATACTCTGAAGCAGATCGTAAGTAAGTACAGTCAGACCTCGTTTATCCGCACTCCGAAAGAACGAAACCCCGCTATCCGGAACAAAACTGGTAGGAACGGATTTCTCCCTGTGCATTTCATCCCGTTAATCCGGAAACCTCTCTGTCCGACTCCCACACGGAAATTTAGGAACGGATATGTCAAATCAAGAGAAGAAAACGCTAACCGTATTACGCCAACTATTATTTAGTTGTTTAGAAAATCACAATGGAAGTGTGGAAGTCAATTTTCCACGCACAATGAATGTAACAGTGGCAAAACTTGCAGGACGTAGTTAGGTCTCTCGTATAGCTCTTGTTCGCATTTAATCTCATTCTGAATGCATGTTAGCTTACGTATATCTATCGGATGTGCTAACAAACAAACAAAACAACTATGAGTGTGTCATTTAGTAATGTTCCACATGCAGTCTACATATTTGCTTAAATTGACAGTTCGTCTAAAACATGGACTCCCAACCTTTCTCTGACCATGTACCCCTAAAATTTCCTATGACAAAAAGGCTGAGTGAAGTAACAAAAATCCACTGAATTTTTAATGGAACTTTAAGACTTTTAGAACTATAAACATACTCTGTTTTTATGTCTCAAATTTCATATGTTGCGGCTGTACAATAAATGTACCCTTAGGGGTACATGTACCCCTGGTCTAAAAGTGCAGTTTTGTTCTGTTCCCATTTGAGAGTCAGCTTAGGCAAGTTTAAATGTACTGTATATCGTCACCTTTGTTTACAACGTTGGGATTTGCTCTGAAAAGTGCATCGCTCTTCATACTTTCGATGCCGATTATACGGTTACCTTGCTAAACCGACATTATTTGACGAAACAAAGTAGTCTGGATAAACGAGGTCTGACTGTACTCTGCTTTCAAAGGCCCCCTAACAGCGTTTGCAATCAGTGTGTACGAGTCCCGTAAGGTCAAGGACATGACTGTGAACAAACTCAGGAAATCCCCTTCCTTGGCTTGATCAAAAGGTCTTATCACAGTTGGCTGAGTATTATGACGTCATCAGAGGGCCCAACCCTAAGTCCACCAGTGAGTTCCTCCATGCTGTCCGGTTATGGTGAAATGATGTTGCAATCTCACTTAGTATTTTAATCGACGTTTAACCAGATACTGTGTTAACTTGGCGGTGGAGCTATCTGTTAGTGATAGCTACATTGCATATTTGCCACCAAAATCTTGTCACCAGTTCTTCGACGGATAGTGAAAGCAAAATTGGAATTAGTACGATTAATCGTACGAGCCATTGATGAAATATTTTGAATTATTTTACTTGGGCCAGTTTCCCGAAGCATCACTCTGCATAAATCTACTGGCCATAGGATCAATTTTGCCTTGTTTTACGGTAACTGTTAACTGGCGTTCGTTTAATCAACAACCACTGTGCTCATTAATGCCACAGAAGCCAAATATATATCAGGCGTTGGTTTCAGCTTTGATGTTTTTTGTCACAGCTGGTTTCACGGGTCCATCACTAGAGACGAAGCCATCAGACGTTTGGCGCGTGAACGAGAAGGCAGCTACTTGGTGCGCAACAGCGAGAGCATTCCTAACAATTACAGTCTTTCTGTGAGGTAAGCTTGGAGTTTTTCTCTTCCCTGCGCGCGATGCAAGTGGCAAACTGTGTTACGTTTTTATAGCTTTGGTATTGGTTTCGTGGTGGCAGCAAGTCTTGATGGCTTTTGTGATTCCACCGCCAATGTGATTCCACCGCCAAAGCAAAACTTGATGATGCGTTGCCCTGTAACATTTAACTGTTTTGTTCAAAACATGACCTAGAAACGTCAACTGCATTTACTTGTTTTCATTTGTCGCAGAATGAGAATGGACACAATACATATGGTAATATCGAAAACCCGAGATGGTTTCTGGATCTTAGGAGAGTTCAGCGCACCGTTTCACAGTGTTCCGGAAATGGTGGCGTACTATGCCAGTCATCGCCTTAAGATCAATGACGCCGAGAATATATCGTTGCGGTACCCCGTCCCAGATGAATACCTGTGATCGATTTCGCTTATATTTTTTCTAAACCACTATTTATTGTTAAGCTCATGTGCTTGGTTGTGTGCAAAAGCTTAGCTATCATCATCGAGCTTGTTTGTTATCTGTGTTTTGACGAATGGAAATTATGTTTTCTTTTTTAGTCGTTTCTTTTTATTTTTATGATGAGATTAGCAAACCTAAATGCTGTAATATTCTTGCTTTTGCAAAAACCGCTGCGTAATTTTAATCAGATGGTTACATGTTGTTACTGTTCCGTTCCACTAAGTTTTGTATCGCAGCCTCGGTTTGCATTTTCTCGCGCATGCGTGATGCAACGCGATGTTCACCGCCGTACGTCTAATCGGGTTTTATGGCATCGAAGGAACTGACATTCGCCACTTGCGCCCAACACCCTCGTGTGTCTAAAACCTGCAAACTTGACGATTTTGCAGTAGCGACTAAGCCAGGTGACAATCGTTGTGCCCACTCGTTCCCGCAAAAGTGCAGCTTGGCCAAATTTTGTTGTTTTGAATTATCCGAGGAATGTCGCTGATGCAGTCAGTTGTTGGTGCTCAGTTCGTGTTGGTCTAACTAGCCGTTCGGTGCTTCGTACCGTTCTGCATGATGCTCATGTGTTGTTTCATACTTACAGTGTAGTACACCTATTGCCACTGTATGCTGCTGAAATGCTGGTTTTGACCGACATAAGAGAAGTACCGGCAGTCTTTGCTATAGTGGCCAATTGAGTGTAACGTCAGTTCGGTCACAAGCACATGTATTTCCTTTGTTGTCATAGCGCCTAATTCAGCCTTTTGTAAGACCAGGGCCAGGCAATCGGAAGCAGACAAACGAACAGTTGAAAACTCGCTGATGCATAATAACAGGTTAGGTTATGAGCTCTCGGCCCGCTGCGATGAATGAAGTTAGTCATTAACAGTCGTTTCCATCCACCAGCTTGAAGTGACGCAAACAAGGAACACGTTTCTCCTTACTGCACAAACGCACGGTATGTGAGTAGACTCTTCACGTACTTTAACTTGATTGCCGGGGCGGTTTTAGAATTCTTGATCGCTGAAGTAATACTGCTGTGTGTAACGCTTGGTCGGTGCAAGGCTAATTGACCACCACAGCCGATCTAATTGGTTGATGAAATCGCTACCCAGCTTCCTGACTTTCTAAGGGCTTCCTGGTGCTGCCACTTAAATCTATTGTGGCAGGGTTGGGAGATGTAGAAAAAAGTGAATCGTAGAAGTGAATCGTGGGCTTCACTTTATTGAAATACAATTTCTGAGACTCCACGTAATCGAAATGTATATGTCTAAATGCAGTTCTTGTGAAGCTTTTTTTGCATACGCTTCAAGAGATTCTCCACAGCGAAACCTGAAGAATGAGCCAGCTGATTTTCAAAATTAAACAAAATGTTTTGCCCGGTGTGGTCTAATTTTGCATGTTTTATGTACTGATTTGTGAAAGGCATGCTTCATATGCCATGATATGTTTAAACGCTTTTCATGTTTTAAGTTGACAAAACAAAGAATACACGATGGAGCTATGTCAGTAACGCTGACAGTTACAACTTTTATTGACCTGTTACCGGCTGGAAAATGCTCGCTTCAGTGGTTCGTCGTCTATCCACGTGTGAGTGAGTGATGTGTACTTTGCCAAAAGTATCAATCGCTTGGGCAGCGTCATGCGGTTTGTTCTGCCCAAGAAGTAGATACGCCTGCCTGACTTTAACATCGTTGCATGCCCTTAATCTGGTGGAGAGCATTTCATCCATCATACAGACCCCGGCGTTCTTTTCTCTGAGTCAAATTTTGCTCACGGTCGTTTCTTAACATTGGCCGCGCGTTAAAACTCCAACTTAGAACTTGCGTAGATAACTCATTGAAAGACCTATAAACCAGGAAGTATATGCTAGGTGCGACGGTGTGCAAGGTATATTAAAATGGTCGTCTGTCAACGCCTGCTGTGTTAGGTTATACAAACTGCTGGGTGCGCAGATTAATGAGGTTCAGAAAACTGTGATGTGAGTGAACCTGAGGTATGATTCTAGTGGTCCCCTTTCAAAATTGTCCTGTTCATAACAGACTTGTTCATAACAAGACCTCTAAAGGGATTGCGTTCAAAAGATGCGGGGGATTTTAGCTCTAAAGAAGACTGTTTGTATAACTGAAGACTCACGAGACTGTCACATGTGTGCTTGGCGATTACTTACTTCAGCAACATACGAACTGGAGTTTTCTGCCGACGGCAGCTGTCCCCAAACTTTTTGGATCCTGGGCCAAACTCGCGATTTTATCAGCGTCCACAGGCCGGATTATTATCAATACGCAAGCGTATTGAAAAAAAAACAACACTCATAACATTAGTCACATTTGTATATTGCCATTTATTTTCTTTCCTCCGTAACAGGTTTGCAATGTGATTAGCGAAACCGCTTCTTTCGTTGCATAATACGACCCTTGTGTAGTGCATACCTCATCAATCACTATTACTAGACAGAGTGTCAAATGCCGATACCCAACCAACTCGCTTGTAATGAGCACCCAAGTACTGTTATATTTTACAAACTGCCAGATAACGCTTACGCTTCAAACTCCAAATGCCTACTACAATTTACAAATTTCGCAGCACATATGCAAGCTAAATGTGGAGTCTACAGCAGTCTAGGTACCAAGCACTGTACAATATCAGGGTCAGGGTTGCTATGTTGTCATGAGGAAAAAAGCTACAGTAACCGTAAAAAAGCCGGAAAGTACCAAAAAAGCAAATACAATGTAGATACACAGCGACAATTTCAAACACTCATACAGGTTGCACAGCACTTTTGAAAGACAATATATACATATGCAAGTTCACTCAATAAATGAGACTCGAAAATTTTGGTACTGTTAAGGAATAACCTGAAACAGCAAAACTATAAATTATAAAATTCTAGTGCATTGATTCCAGATAAAAAATTAACATTCTGTGTCCAGAAATCTGCCAAACCGACAACTTGAATTGTTCAGCAAAGCCAAGTTTTATAGGCCTTTTTTCAAATGTAAAAAACGATGATTGAATGATGTTATAGTTAGGCGCTGTTGAAGTGTTTTGCTCTTCTCATTGTTGTGTACTAACACCTGCAATGCGCCATGACTAACCATTTTTGTGCTCTTGTGTTATTCGATTACCCTTGTGATCATGGACTGACTTTGCTTAAAAACTTTGGGGGGGACAAACCTTATTGCTTGCGTTTCGATGACGTCACCCAACCATAGTACGACCATTTTGTAAAATTAGCCAAATTGGGGGCACATTATGGAATTGATACGCCATCGTAGTGGTATAGCAATTAGTAGTGTATACACATCAGAGTCCTGCGCGGGGCGGGTTAACCCGCGCGGGTTGCGGGTACCCGCATTTGCGGGGCGGGTGCGGGTTGTACTTGGTGCGGGGCGGGCGCGGGGTGAGAAATTCTTTGTGCGGG
>Ga0210059_1010629_pt1 | contig 14177 bp, 8 predicted proteins | sample Ectturendosymbi2_FD_188042 | JGI IMG/M metagenome (GOLD analysis project Ga0210059, IMG submission 188042) | Ecteinascidia turbinata endosymbiont from Florida, USA - Sample 2 (SPAdes) (version 2) | ecosystem: Host-associated > Tunicates > Ascidians > Unclassified | place: Key West, Florida... | reverse complement strand
TGCAGCAAACAAGCTGCGAGCCTCTTTTTCCCGTTGTTCAAATGCAGTTAAAAACGTACTTTTTCGTTCCTTTTGTACGCCCATATATTCATCTCAATTATGGTGTAATTCCAGGAAGTCATGCATGCAGAGATTGCGGGTGGCATATAATTTTGGTTGCAGAGCTCTATACATCCTGCCCTGGAGAGCGAGCGTTAGTAGCCATCAGGTTCAATGTAACATTCCTACCTTTGAGGCTCTGCTACGTAAATACAAGTACCTGTTTCTCGAAAGATGCAGAAAGTCTAACAACTTATGGTTACGTGCTTTGATGCCGTCAGATTGTTTGTACTCGTCACTATTCTTTGAACACTATAATCGCATTTTACTCTGTGAATGAGTGATCGAACTTTGCAGTGTCCGTTTGATCGAGGGCATGATCAGCCACAATGCTTTCGCATTTTACCTAGACTAGTCCAATTTAGGAATTAACGCCCTACTCCGCAGTAGTGCTGTAACAAGTGTTACGTGTTGTGTAGAATGTATCTGTAACCCCATGGTTCTGTCTTCAATGCAGTTGCAAAAAGTGTCTGTAACCATGTGATTCCACCGGCTTCAATGCCTTGTACTACGTTCTGTTTTGTCTGTTTTTATCAACCTGAGTTCTGCAGAGTGTGTGTGTTCATACTATGGACTTTGTGTCTGCTCACAAACAAATAAATTAAAAAATTGTTAAAATAAAAAGAATGTAGTGAAACAGGTAAGTGGTAGATAGTAAAAAATTTAAATGTTTGTTAATTCGTTGGCAAATGATATAATAAACGACGAAACACCTTGGCAAAAATTGAATGATGGAAAGCAACCTTTTCTGCGTGGAGTTACCACTTTACTGTGCTGTTTTGGCCAGTGCTGCTGGGGCTGTATACACTCGCCTGCATCGATTGTGCTTGTTTTAAAATAAACATGAATGATTCGCCTCTTCTGCACTTTCTCAAATAACATAGGGCTACTTCAATACTAGGTAGGAGACCGGAACATGGGGGCTTCATCAGGGCATCACCTCCTGTCGTTACACAGAAGGGTTGGCATTGTTTTGTAACGAACAAAACAATTAAAATTTTTCTGAGTCAAAACAAATTTATTGAAGCATGGCAACGGCAAACACCTCCAATATTCAATTGGTTCACCGACATTTTTCGAGTGAAAAATGCGTAGGCCTAGACCCTCTTAACACTGTCAACATTTCCAGTGTCCATGCACTTCTTCGTGGAATTTGTAAATAAGGCCACAGGTTTGACGTTGTAAATTCCTAAGAGGAAAGTGAAAATGAACGTTTGCAGTATTTGGCCGTTTGCACAAATTTCGGATGATTTATATTACTTGATATTTGGCAATGTTCCAGATATTTTGTTGCAGCATTATGCAAGGAGTTAGCTTTAATTACCATCAGAGAAATGTGAGGTCTCGAGTGTCGGTCTCGGTCTCGAACTTCCAGGTCTCGGTCTCGGTCTCGGCTTTTATGACAAAGTCTCGGTATCGGTCTCGTCTCGAAATTTGTTCCAGGTCTCGGTCTCGGTCTCGGAGGTTACGGTCTCGACTACATCACTGCTAGATACGCCACTGCTGTGTAGTCATTTCTTGAGCAAAAACATGGGTAAATTTCAGTTGGATCGATGATTGTAGCCGGAGTCTGAACAGGAGTCGGACTCTCAAATTTGAAAAATTGCCAGACCCGGATTCAAAAATTTTGGAGCAGGAGCGGAGTCGGAGTCTGAAAAAATGACTCCGGCAACCTCTGAAGTTTTAGATTCAGGCCGGAGTGCAATCCGGCTGCGTGATCTCCTTCAGGTTGAAACTAAAGCGTGATGAATTGCTCTGGGTTTCCACCGTGTGGTGAAACCCGTTTGTTCATGGCTGTTTGCTGTTGTTCAGTTGCAAATTGCAGTGCAATGAATCTTGCTTTGCTTTTGCAACAGAGAGAAGAGGATTGCACATTGAGCTCTGTATGGATTGGACTGATTCCGGACTAGAACGAATTATGTTAGATTTCGATTGGATCCGAACCTTAAATAGTTTCATAAATTTGGGATCAGGAACGGATTTGGACTGAGTTAATAAAAATTAAGAATTGCCGCATAAATAAATCAAAAAAGGTTGTATATTAATTCAGTAATTGTTAATTCACAGCAGTGTCCCACAGAAGAAGCGAATCATAATCGCAATTTATTTGCACAAGAAAACTAATTTTGTGTCAACACATCTTTAGTCCTGCGCAGCCAGTAAAAAAGTTTAGATCAGGACAGGCGTATCCGTAGTCACTTCCAAAAAGTTAACTAGCGAATGTTGACAGTGTAACTAACAAACTTAGAAAAACTACGTACTGTTGCTAAGAATAATTCGCAAGAGTTACTTAAACCAAATAAGCGTCAACCTTCCTAGAAAACCTCCATGAGACCTGCTACAGAACCATGAATTCTGATCGCTATGGTTATTTCAAACATTTCCGATTGACAAGGAATTCTTCCGCATTTCACTGGGTTGAAGTCTTGTCTCAGATGAACATGTGGTGATTTACAGAGTGTAACTAGCAGTGAAAAAGCTTAGAGGCATCTAAATAAGACAAGTCTTGGCAGTTATTGAAAGTGGAACAGTTCAGTAAAATCAATTAAATTAAATTTGGTTAGAAATATTTAGATTACACTCGTGCTAAGGCACAAAAGAAAGCAGTGGCTATAGAACTGCCCATGGATCTTTAAATTTAAAACCTTATTTGACCACCTCCTGTAAAGTGACAGTAACACATGATGAGAATCCAGTAGACTAGGTTTGGTAGAAACATAGTAAATGCAAAAGGTAAACCTAACCCTAACTTTTACACTAACCTTAACCCTATAGCCCTAACCTTAATGCTAACCTAACCCTAAGCTAACTGTAAATTAATGCTAAGCTAACCTAACACTAAGCTGATGTTAACCTAATACCAAGCTAACGCTAAGCTAATGCTAACCTAGCGCTAACCTAATGCTAACCCCTAAACGCAACCCTAAAGTAAAAGTTTATAAAGTTTTTTAAAAAGTAAAGAAAAACTGGTCCATGAATTGAAATGTGCAAGCAATCACTATTATGAAAACATAAGGCGCAAAGGTGAGAGGTAACCCACAACCATTGGCATGGCAGACTTGAAACTTCTCTGTTACATTACTATAACAATGGCACTTGAGTGACAAACTGACCACTCTATTCGAACTGTGTCATGCGAGGCGGTATGGTGCAATAAGTTTTGAAATAAGATCCATGGGTGGTTTCGTAGCCCCTTCCTACTTTAAAATGAGACATGTCACATAGTCACTTGATTCAATGGTTGTGGTGGTCTATGTATGTTTATGTTTAGTTATGTCATTTTTTGTAGATGAAGACAATGGTTTTGCAAGTGCAAAATGTGTAGCACTTATCAAATCTTTTTTGCTGATAATTGACACATTTTAAAGCAGTGATGAACAAGATTATTGTTTTGTGGGCTTCATTTATGGCTTGCAGATACTTTAGCATAGCAGACTATTATTAGTGTAAGTGCATTCCGCGCAACAAGAATATTGTTTCCTCTCCTTTTGTAAAACATATCCTCATGGGTGTGGATCAGGTTTGAAAAAAACCTGTTCTTTTAAAAAGAAAACAACCCACTTGTTTTTTTTGTTTAAAAAAATGTTTTTTGGGGGTCTTCAGAAAAGAAACAGGTTTTCGTTCTCTTTTTAAGAAAATTGGAAAAACCCCATTCTGAATTGTTTTTATTGCATCATGCACTATCACCATTTTCAGAATTACACCTTAACTTGTTATACCTATTATGGCATTCAAAATTGAGGGTAAAGAAATGTACCCCATGTTTGTTTTCGCCAAGTGTTCTTGGTCAGTTCACTCCAAAGTAGTAAGGCTTAGCAAGCATGCACATAGCAACCAGACAAAAACCATTCCCACACAACCTCTGCAGTTTCACGTCAAGTTTATGTGCATGCCCTACTAGTTCAGCATCTATAGAGTGTATTTTTTCAACATATGGTTTGGTATGGTCCAACATCAAAAAATGTTTAGGTGCAGAGAAGGTAGACAAATTGGTTAAAATATACTGATTTAATAGAACTGAAGAAGATAACCATTAGAATTTACTGAAACTGTTCAAATTATTATTTTCTTTTTTTCAAGTCCTTCAAATTTTGTTGCTGTTCGTTTTGTTTGACTAAAAAAAATTTACAGTTAACTGTACAAGTGGGCTGTTTATTTTGCTTTTTACTTTGTAAAAGTAAAGAGTGTTTTTTAGTGGGTTTTATTGTTTTTTCAAGTGGGCCTTTTTAAAAAACGCGGGTAGTTTTTTTTGGGTCGATTTTTTACATCAACCCTGGATGAACAACTGAAACAAGGTGTTGACTAAGTTTTGTAAAATAATTGTCCATCCAAGTGTTATTTCTAATAGTTTCTTGGTTTAATGTGATTGTTCTCATTATTGAATAAGGAATAATTTATTCCTCATAAAAAAGATTTTTTAGCATTGGGGGTTTTGCTTTTGGCCTCACAAGCCATTTTTAGCATACACAAGCCATTTTTAGGAAACCTTGTGGATCATATTTCATCTATAACCACTTTAAGCTAGCCTAGGGCACATATAAAAGCAGTCAAAAAGGGAGTGACATATTAATTGGATGTGGTCATTTCATAGTTGCGCAAATGTTGGATATTTAGATGTATTCTAAGTTAACACTTTTTGCACCCAGGTACATTCCATAACATGCTTTACTTTTTTACTTGCCAAAAATGCCATGCTAACCCTTTTGGCTTTGTAAGTATGTTCTGGAATATCAGACCGCCTTGTTGCATAATGTGGTACGTGTCTGGTGTGAGTCTTTTTTTCTTATACAGTGTTGCAAAGTTTCAAAGAAACATTTTAACACCATCCAAGTGGGTGTTATTTTCTAGGACCACATATTTGTTTGCAGGGCCGGCCTTAGCAAGTGCAGGGCCCAATGCAAGACCTAGGTGTGAGGCCCCTCTGAGCAGTGGTTTTATGATATCATTGTGTTTAGTCAACCGTGCTATACGGCCATGGTAGAGGGAAGATATGAAGCCTTAGCATGAGAACTGAGCAGGGATGTAGTGCTAACAAAAAAGGTGTGGGAATGCACCTAAAAAACTAGCCATTGTAAAACAGCTTCGAACTCATTTTAAAGCAAAAAATGAAAAAGGTATGGGAACGGTGTTCCCACGCGTTCCTGCCCCACAACACCCCTGGAACTGAGCATGTTTGCTAACATTTGATAATAGAAGAAATTCATTGCTGGTTCTAATGAGAGTGTTGTTTGTTAATAATGAGATTTATAAGCCATTTATACTGAATTCTCGAGCGCAAGGAGTATCTGAAAAAATGAACAATCTATACCTAAACAGCATAGCGCGTGGCCGCAAGATGTGTGAGGCCCAATGCAGCTGCATTGGCTTAAGGCTGGCTCTGCATGCTTCTTCTTTCATTTGCAAGTGTTCCTTGTTGCTGCCATGTGTGAGCAAGTTGCACTTCATTGTGTGTGGGTGTGAAGACATTAAGCTATACGATTGATGACTTTCCCTCTGAGTAAACCATATTTGATTTTGTTATCAAAGGTGATTAGGTCATGCTGAAACCGTTGTTCTGTGAATGTCTGCAGTGTTTTAAATTTTTGCTGATGTTGTACATTGCACAGTCTTAAAATTTTAAAAAGTGTTCTTTCATAAAACTGAAACATGAATCATAAAAAAGTTGGAATTGTTGGAAGGTAATATAAAAGTTTTTCACTTTTTTAAATGTGTTTTTTATATTAGGTTAAATTATTTGCAAAAACTGTTTGGTCTTGTGTAGTATAAAATTAGGAAGTGTCTAGCCGTACGGCGCCGTATGGCTAGCTTCTGGGGGCTAGCCGTACGTCACTCTCATCATGGCGCACTGTGATTGGTGGAAGCAGTGGTGCGCAGCGGTGCGACATGGTTGTCGTTGAGAAGAGCAGTGAAGAGCATCTTTGCGCTGAAGCGTGTTAGGGTTAGTGTTAGGGTTAGCTATTCAGAGTGCCGTACGGTTAGCCCCAGAAGCTAGCCATACGGCGCCGTACGGCTAGACACTGCCTAATTTTTAATCATGCATTTTAATTTCTACTGATTATGCTTAACAATACAATAGTGCAATGAATAGAAGTGTGCTTATAAAACCAGTGTGTTCTTGATAATAATACCACTAACGGCTTGATATTTTTCTGGGTTCTTTTTTATTTTGATGCATGTTATGCAAGCAGTATGCTTATATACAAAGTTTGAAACCTCAAATGTAATAAACACAGAATCAGAAGAAATAGTCATTGTTATATAGGCAGTGTCCATTTTGCTGCCAGGATCATAGGTTGGCAGCAGCAAAAGACTTAGTAGAAAGGATGTAAATATAAGCAAAAGATAAACGTACAAGCTAACCCTAACCTTAACCATATCCCTAAGCTAACCCTAATCCTAACCTAAACCTAACCTAACCCTAAGCTAACCTAATGCTAAGCTAACAGTAACACTAACCTAAGACATGTTAATCTAACCCTGATTGTAACCACCCCTAATCGGTAATCCTAACCTAACAACACTAACCCCTAAAGGTAACACCAAAGCAGAGCCTTAAAAATGCTAAGAAAAAAATACAAAACGAAAGTCGGGAAGGCGAGAGTTGAACCGCAAACCATTGGCATAAGCCTAGCAGCCTTTTAACACCTAACAATTACACCACGAGCAAGACAGCGATTTCCTGACATTGACAAAGTCGAAAGTGACCTTTTTCTTTGTATTGCGTCATGCCACAAGACCAAATCTTTAACTGCCGGCACAATAGCTCCAGCCAATCTGTTGCCGCCAGAATATCGCTGGTGAAATAAACACTACCAATATAACCCTTACAAAAATGTTCTTAGATGATAGATAACTTTTCCACTGTCATACTTTCTGCTGTTTGTGGGGTGCATACAGCAGGAGTCGGCAACCTGTGGCTCGCGAGCCAGAAGTGGCTCTTTTGATGACAGCATGCATCTGGCTCGCTTGATTTTCTTAACACGATTATTGTTACGCATTAAACTGTTTCTGTAATTTTCCATCTAACTGACTACAAAGCCATCAACAACACCACGCAGCACCAGAAGTCGCATTAACAGTAAGAAGCATGTTTTATCAAAATATTAACTAAATAGAAAATTCAGACATTTATCAGTTAATGCAAAAAATAGATAGCTCAGTATGCTTTGTGAAAAACGACATGCAAACGCATACACTCCATGGTTTGCACAACAACAAACTTTTGCTGAAAAATAATACCTGAGAGCACCGACTGCACCTTGGATGCAAAGCACTTGCGTGCAATGCAGCCGCACCGTAGCAACAGGGTCGAGTGAAACTAAGCTTGCACCACTCATCACTTTCCTCAGCAGCATTTTCAGTGGATGCGAGTAAGGATCAATGTCCTTTTGCAAAACAAAACAATGTCTATGGAAAGAAGTCCTTTCTCAGCAAAGAATCAGAGACGAACGGATTTAGGTTCTTCAAATCTAAATCGAATCCGGAATTTCATTTTAAAATCCATATCCAAATCCGAAAAAAGACCGTCTTGAATTCCAAAATCCTGTTTAAATCCAAGATATCATCACTACTGTATTAGTCTGCATTTAATCCAACTCAATATGTTTCGAAGAAAAATTTGCATCATAATTCAAATTAACTTATGCTGTACCTTTGTTTTACAACACCGTAATAGTTGACACTTCAAAAACTTCAACGTAAGTCGGAATCCATTTTAGCAGCAATGCGCTGAGATGCTCAGTTCATTATATGAGTCAGTTTTAACCACTCAAAACCAGAATATCCCGTAAAAGACACTTAAAAGCACTAGTGTTTCTGTATGCTTTCGAGGAATCAGTCGACTGCCATCTCCTTTCGTCTTTTTGCGATGATTCAAACTTGCACATAACTCCATTCAAGTATGTACTTTCCACGATGGGTGTAAACAAGGAATCGATCAGCAAATTTTTAATAGGAAATCGATTTCACGTAAAATTACACATCCTCAGTCCTTATTCAAATAGAATCTCGTAAAAGATTGTAACAATTATGACCAAAAATAGAACAAAGTACACAGGCAACATCTCTGAAACCAATTCCATGAAATAGGCATGTAGTGAAGGACATTTGATTTATTCATATTAGCCAAGGTCACGTCTCTTTTGTTTGTCTGTTTTTGGCATTTAAACACTTTTTATTCAATAGCAACCTGCATCAGTCCGTCATTACTGCATAGCCTGTCGGTCTAACTAAAATTGTATTAAAAGCTTAACAGGCAACAAGCACACGCAACGTTTTGGCACTGGGCTACATAAACAAGCAATGATAAGATGAAATGTGATAAATGTTACGAAGCAGTAGGTATTACTGTTCTGTAACATATAGCAATCATGAGTCCAGAAAAGGGACTGGGTCAATGAAAACCACACCAAATCGGTAATTTTGATGACACGATACGTCTGAACCAGTGTTGCCACTCTGTTGTTAAGGAAAAGCACTAGGTTTCAAAATAAAAAAAATAGATTCACAAAAAAAGAAAACACTAGATCACAAATATGTGACAAATTTGTCAGATTATAAGAAAATTGGTATTGTACTTAGGAGCAGTCGTGTGTTTCGAACATAATATATTTATTAGTCTTGGACCAGATAGACCATAGAACACACATAAACACACAAACACACGCAAGCAATTATTCTTTTGTTCTTACAATCTTTTAGCGTGACTTGTGCAACACCTTCACACATGCTAAATTACCACATAAAAGAAAAGACCAACCACACTTCCACGCCATTTTGGTACACGAAAAACGGAAGTGCTAAATAGCCTTATAATAAATACTACGGCCAAAGCAAACGATACAACTGACATCTTGCAAACGTTTCGATAACAACCGTTATCATCTTCAGTGCATTCCACGCCATTGCTCTTGAGAAATTCCTTGTGGTCTGAAATGTGAAATTTAGGCATATGGGTAAATGGCACCTCTGTTTCGTGACTTTCAACATAGCCACAACCCACAACCTTCAGCATCAACGCTTGTGTTTGTTTGTAGTCTGCAGAGGTTACTGAAACTTTTAACAGATCACCACGGCCACCTCAACTCATGGCAGTTTAACTCAAAACAGATTATATGCTTTTGTGTAATTCAAGATGCATTTGCCAGAAATTTTAGCAAATTGCAATTGCATCAAATCAAAAGTCTCAATCACAGTTACAATTACACAAAATTTGATCTTTTATTACATTCAGCTGACTCATTAAAAACCAATAGACACCTATGAAAAACACTAGGAGTGACACCTGCAGCCTAAACATGAGAGTAGACTTATCGCTGCTAGTGCTCTTAGTCATCCTGAAGGCTGAACATTTGAACCAGCGTGATGTGTGTGTTGTATAAATCTCATTGACGTCATATTCACACTGTACCTGAACCAAACTTGAACAAATTTACAAAGATCAATGACATTACCACACATCATATCATTGCACAGATTAAATATAGCAATTTTGAAACTGAGCCTAACGTTATGAAACAATTTAAACAAAATAATCAAATCCAAGTTAAAGTCCAAATCCGGTTAGTCAAAAATTATAAAATCCAATTCCAATCCAACTCCATCAATAAATTGCAAATCCGCAGGATTTTTATCCAAATCCACGTTCATCTCTGAAAAAGAATCAGACACTTTAAGATCTTACAGAGTATAGGTTTCGCCTACGATGTAGGCATCATCAGCTCTGCGAAGTGCATGAAGTATAAATAGAATAAAATAAAATAAGATCCACAAACAGTAAAGTAACCAATTAAGAAAATGTAATTAAAATTGGAAACTCAAGCTGCTAAACAAAACATGTTTTCCAAGTAATTTTGATTTGCAAAGCAAAACATGTATTCCAAGTTCCAATGTACGTTGAAAAACTCGGTCTTTCTTGATTTTTAGTGAACTATTACGCTCTGTTTAATCGCGTGGTTTCTCTCTGGCACTCGTCATGGCGCACCTGTGTTTTCTTCAGAGGAAAAGTGTGTTTCTTAGACCGCTACCAAACGCCGATTTTCTTAGCAGTGACTGGTTTATGAGGCTCTGGGAAGGTCAGCCTTTTAGCTTCGAAAATTTTTTAGTAGTGTCGTTGTAACTAGCCAGAGTTCGTGTGTTTTTCTTTACTTGTTTTTAAGTGTCAACATTTCGCCTGTAAGATTTGTCTTACATTCACAGGACTGATGATGCGTTGGAAAACGCGAAACTAGTTTCCCCGTCAATAAACTGTGACTGATTTACTTGCTGCCATCTTTGTGGCCATTAACTATGAAAAATAGATACGCTTGCAAGTTCGTCGCAGAAGAATGAAAGCCGAAAACAGGCAGATTCCTCAGAAGCTTGCCGCAAGGCTAAACTTTGTTTGTTGTATTCCAAGTAAATCTCAAAATGATTCGACTCTGCCAACAAGCAGAAACACTACCAGAAACCATTGCACTAAGCAAAACCAATTATTACTGAACGTCAGAGTAAATGAAAATGCAATGGGGTAATAGCTGATCAGTATAAACAAAGAGTAGTGCTATGTCATATAGGATTGGTGAAGGACCATGGCATTCATCTAGTAAACCAATCCTGTTTATTAGTTTTTGAGAATATTGAAAAACAACACTTGGAAATCAACTAAGAACAGTTAGGAAAACAAATAAACACTGAACATGGTGAAGAAAATGTACAGATGAAAGCGCATGCCTATATACAAAGCTATGTGGATCAAGTTAAATTGAAGGAATTTGGTGTGGTTAAGAATATGTTTTCACAAAATATGAAAATGGAAAGTAAAAAAGAAACAAAAAACTAATTAATGAGATACAAAAGAAAAACAAAGCAAAATAGAAAAAATTGTGGAGTCCAATTTCATGCCGAAAAGAATGGGATGTGTACAAGAAAGAAAATACGAAAATGTAAATATACACAAAACATACAGAATTACAAAATACAAGAATGCACAGGATTTTGTTTTGTATAGGTGAAATGTTGTGAATGTTCATAATTGTGTATCTTTTTCATATAGGAGGTGTTTCTTCAGTTTCCTTTTAAAACTAAACGTGGTTGAATTTTTAATATCGTTTGGCATTGAATACCACACTTTCAGGCCAACAAAGGTAAGGGAATATTTTCCTGAGGAAAAGCTAACTCTCGGCAAAAATAGGTTGTTAGGGGTTGCTAGTCTTGTTGAGTGAGAGTGAATTGAGCTGATTGGAATAAAATAATAATAAAAATGGTTTTGATGTAGTATGTTGTGAAAAAAGTGCATGGATTTGCCTACTGATAGAGTGTAGAGATGAGCATTGGGCTGGGCTTGGATTGGACTGGATTCGGACTATGAAGAATTGCTGATTTTGGATTGGATCCGGTCTGTAATATGCTTCAAAAATTTAGGATCAGTACCGGATTTGGACTGAGTTTATGGTAATGCATTGTGTGATTTTTTCATCAAAACTTGTATTATAAATTTCTTTAACATTTTTGGACTGTGGTTGGACTTGGACCGATTTTTAAAAATGTAGGACTGGATCTGAATCGCAAACTATGCCAGTCCGCTCATCTCTGATAGAGTGAAAGTTTGGGAAGGCAATAAGGCATAAGATGTTTAAGTGCTGCACAGATTCTTCTAGAGATTCTCTGTTGGTTAATTTTATGATTTTTTTATAGCTTAATTTTGGAGCTTAATGAGAGGCTGAATGGTTGCATTTGAAACACGTCCCCAATTGAGGATTGAGTAGTTAAGGTAGGGGTGAATTAATGAGTTATAGACAATTTTCAGTACAGACTGTGTTGTATAATGTTTAAGTTTATATAGAATTCCACAAGCTCTTAATAGTTGAGTTTTCACCTTTTGTGCATGAGGTTTCCAGGTTAACTTATTGTCAAGAAGGACACCTAAGTATTTCAGGTTATGTTCAGGGGAAATCTTATGGTTATTTATAATAACTTTAATGTGTCAGCTGTTAATATGACCTATATGTTAAATCGCCATTTCAATGATATGCACTGGCGCAACTTCAAGTTTTCGCGCATTTTATTTAAAAAACGAAAAATCTATCCTGTAAGGACCTTTATAAGCCACTATATTGTCTTTGACTTTGTCCAATCATAACTTGCCGACAGTTAGAGCTAGAGAGCTGTTCAAACCCTCTAAACAAGCAAAACAGCTCCTAGGATTGGTTTTTGCAAAATCGGGCACTTTTGTGTTTAAACATTTTTCGGTGTGACGTCACAATTGGGGAGGCGTGGAAATTTTTGGATGACGTAATTAGACTCTGAGAAAAAGATCAAGTGGCAATTGAAATGTTTTCCTTTAAAATATACCAAGTGAATGTGCGCATTTCAGAGCTCCTGTATGGCCATCTGGCATGTGCGGTTGGCACGTTATGGCCAAAAAATCAGTAATTTATTAATTAGTCCCTAGCCCATAACTGTCTAGATAAAGTCCCACATTAAATTTTAGCAAACGAATTTGGTGCATTTGCCACATGCATCAAACAACCTTTGAGTATCTTTGGATTTTTTGTCCACTATACGTTATTCATTTAATCTTGCAACATAAAGAAATGTTTTGTTTGTATGGGGACGAACACCTCATTTTGGTCTAACATTAGCTCCTGCTGGCAAAGAAGTACAGTCTGACTTCCGAAAACCTACAGCGAAATCCTTCAGTCAACACATTTGCAAAATGCCCACAGATTTGCGAACCTAAATAATGGCCAAAACCATTTCCTTGATTGGATTCAAATAAAATACAGTTCTGTCAACTTAGTAAAAAGATCAACATTTCACTTCTGATGAGGTTTGGTTGAGTCAGTGACACCATCAACACATTTTTTCTCTTTCCTTTTCTAGTGATTGCACTCCCCGAATTCGAACAACTCTTAAGTTTGTGGGATTAGTTATCGTTGTGACTTAGTTCTTGTTACTCAACCTCACCAAACTCACTTTTCGCATTTTCAACCGAGCAGCAAGGACCTCTTTCAAACTAAGTTTAGTGAATCAGTAGCCAGCAAATAGCGGGTTGGCCTGCTAGTAATATGGTAGTGCCATAGAGTGTTCATATCACACAATGTGTGTGACTGTAAGACACTGTCTTCCAGACCAGGGCTTCTCAAACTATGGGTCGCGAACCCATTGGGGTCGAGAAAAATAATTTTGGGACTGCAAAACAAATTGTCTTGACAAACCAGATATAAATGTTTTTGTAAACTAATGGGACGTTTGTATGTATCATTGACATCCACACTATCCATCAAGGGATCGCCTAGAAAAAAACTTTTCAAATAGGGTCGGAGAATAAAAAACTATAGCACACATTAGCTGTCTACAAAGCCTTCCAAATTGTTTTTCGAGGGCCACAGAAGCTATTACACAGAAGCCTGAGGGCCTGACATCTTACGTAATGTGATTGGTTGTTTCGGTAAAAGTTACATTCCACCAAATCAACAAGTTCTTCGCAAATATATTATTTTTCATTAGTGACAAAATGTCTTCACGGGAGGGGAAATGGCTACAAGGGCCAGATTTAGCCCGAGTGTCGTAGTATGGAAACCCTGGTGTAACAAAAATGATTATGAAACTTCGAATCAATTGGTGTCTGGTCTAGTATATTCCATCAAGCGCTTTTACCTTACACATCACTGTCAAAAGTAAAGTCAACAACAGGGAAGAGTAAAATTGGATAATATAACTGTGTCCATAGCCCTTTCAACACTAGGGGAAATGTGGGACCAATGGGCAAGGGCGTACGCAAGAGGGGGTTGGGGTTAACCCCCCCCCTTGAGCTTGATATTTTACAAAATTTTATTACCTGCGCAAAGGAGATTAATTGTTTTCGCATACTTTTTGCTTGTTAATTTGTCGACTTAATGCAAAGACCACGGAATAAATTTGCATGCAGATTTCAAAGAACATTGTAAATGGGTCAAAAAGTAATAATTATGTTTTGGTGGGAATTCGGGTTATCGTTTGCGTCCAGAAACCACCTCACCACTTTTTGCAGACCCTCCATCCACTACGCATGTTTAAGATTGTGTTCCGCGATAGTTCACTTATCCGAAACAATTGTC
>Ga0210059_1010628_pt1 | contig 14179 bp, 10 predicted proteins | sample Ectturendosymbi2_FD_188042 | JGI IMG/M metagenome (GOLD analysis project Ga0210059, IMG submission 188042) | Ecteinascidia turbinata endosymbiont from Florida, USA - Sample 2 (SPAdes) (version 2) | ecosystem: Host-associated > Tunicates > Ascidians > Unclassified | place: Key West, Florida... | reverse complement strand
ACCCTGCACCCAAGCCGCACACGCCCCGCACGTTTCCGTCCCAAACCTGCACCTGTCACTGTGTGTCTGAAAACCACAAAAAGTCATGCAATGTGTTTCACCACTAGCGGCAATTTATTCAATGGTTCACTTCAGAGCCTACAGAAGCTCTTAAGCAACACTGCAAAGTAAAAATGTGACACTTTTTAGTCAACCATCAGCGCTTCTTTCACAGCTTTAAGAGCACAGCTGAAAAATAGGGCGTTCTGACGAACTCTTTAAATTTGCACTTCTGCTTTTCATGACATGACCATCCATGCTAAACACTCGTTCATTAGCACCCCTAGTTGCCATCACGCAGAACGCATTTCTTGCGAGACCACTTGGAGCTCGAAACTCCAATCTGTATGGCCTCGCCACCACTGGAGAATGTTGCTGCACCCTTGTACCACAAGCTCCTGTAGTATTGAATTTCTTTCTCATATCACTTTCACACGCATTGGGTCTGCATTCAGTTGCCCGCATAAAGAATGTCTTCTCACCAGGCCCGTAACCAGGGGGCGCGAAGCCCCCCTAAAAAATTTTTCGCCACCCCTGGAAAAATGTGTTGGACATAGTTTAAAACTATTGGACACAGTACAAAAATTTGGGCCCCTCTCAGAAAACTCTTCGCCCCTCCTGGTGTCCCAGGCTGATTACGGGCCTGCTTCTCACCCGCCTGCCCGGTCTCAAGTTCAACCCGCACCCGCCCCGAAAGTGCGTAAACTTGCAACTCGCGCGGATTAACCCACCCCGCGTAGGACTCTTGTATGTTGTAATAAGTCCAGTAGAAACCACACGGCACTGCCTGAAAACCTCAATCTGCGCATACTAGCTGCGAACGTACAGTATATAAAGAAATGCATGTCATTCCAATTATAAAGTGAAACAACCATGTTTATCTCTGAAAGCATTTTTAGTCTTTATAACATCAGAACAAAACAGGGCTGTGTAGCCGGAACTCAAATTTCAGGCCCACGTTTTGGTTCCGCTCCAGGCATCTAAAGTTTTTGGTTCCAACTCCAGCTCCAACATCTGAAAGGTTTTGGTTCCGGCTTCAAAATGGTTTGGTCCATTGAAAATTTAAAACCATTGTAATATTTGTACAATTCGCTTGACCCACAAAATAGGGCTGTGGAACCGGAATCCAAATTTCAGGCTCTGACCTTACCATCCAAAAGTTTTTGGCTCCAGCTCCAAGCATCCAGAATTGCTTGAGCTCCGATTCCACAGCTCTGGAACAAACCCGCGTGGCGTTGTGCGTTGATGTAATTTCTTTCAATTGCATGACGTTTCTTTCTGGCAATCCACATACCATGCCTTGAGATCATAACGTTTTTATCTGACTAGACTTTTAACGGAACACCCGTTTTTTGCGCTTGCAGAAAATGCGTTTGTTCCACTTATCTCAGTTACGCCCAACCAACCTAACGCGTTCTACAGGTAGACTGCTGACTGATCCGAAGTCGACTTCGAAGGCGTGGGAAAAAACGAAAAAAATGTTTTTTTGCGCGTCGCTCAACAGTGTCTTACACTAATTCCTGCGTGTTTCAAAACGTTGTTCTTTCGGCACTTTACGATAAATGAAAAGTTGTTTGCCGTAAGTAAGTTTTAAAACCTATTGGGGATGGAAAAACAATGTATGTCAATATGCGCGAATTCTTCCTTGTCAGGGGGAAACAGACGACACAAACGCATCGGAGCCTGACATGGCTGACGGCATGTGTGGTTACCAGCCAGACCCGGATTGGGAGCCAGTAAGTAAACGTTTGCTTATGTGCTGACATCGTTTTACAAAAGAGAAAAATGGCTGCTTCGTATACCTCCAATCATTTGTACATGTCTTTCTTGGCAGATTTTGTAATAGGTTTAGTAATTTGCCATTTTTTATGCTTTAAAAACTAAAATAAAGGTAAAATCTGTATCAAAACAGTTTGCAAAATAATAAATAGCTAATTGTAGTTTTTCAAGAAAATTGCATTTTCTGAAAAAAACTGCCACTTTTGCTGCATCGAAATGCAAAGGTTACAAGCCATTAACGGGTCGTCCAAATTCCCGTATGTCAGTGCAGCATTCATCCAGTGGTGCAACAAATGTAAGGCGTTTTGCATTTCGCTGAATATTGTGCGTTGTTCCGTATGTTTCAGCGCCGTTTTACAACGATGTTGATGGTTTTCCTAAATTTCTATATGAAACTGCTTTTTTCTACCTAATACGCAAACAAATATTACATCTAGCATTGAATATGATGTTATTAACTGACGAAGATTGCAGCAGCAAACAACAAGAATAAATTGGGGATTGGACCAACATTAGATAGTTTCTATATCGCTGATTTGACGAAACCACAAGTGCTGTATTTTACAGGAAACTGAGTTTTTTATACGGTAACATCTTGAAATAGACTTTCACGCACTTACTGGTCAGCCAGCGTTCTCACGTCTCTGCCAAATTTAATAAAATACATCACGTTTTTCATTGAGCTCAGAATTCTTTGAAATGCTTTCATTTCTCTCCCACTACCGCATCCATGTATTAAGATCGGTGTTGACGTCACAGTTGCTGCGCGGTTAAAGTGTTTTGCTCCTATTAGTGTAGGGCGTGTGCAAACACCAATTCTGAAATGCGCTATGGCTAACCATTTTTTTGTGCTCTTGTGTTGTGCGATTGTGCTTGTGATATGGACCACAAGTCTCCAATAAAGAATTATTATCATTGCAAAAAACGTGGTAAATGGCGTGTTTACCACGACCATGACCACCACGAACTCTTTTCAAGACTAAAGAAAAGCAGCATGTCTATTCGCCACAAGTTATTTTCGTTTGCTTCTTCTTTGGACCACGCGAAGATCAGAAGAACAATTTATAGCGTAGGAATTGCTGGTAATCAACTTTCACGTTTGCTGCAACTGCAAGCAAGACAACCCCAAGATAAAGAACCCAGACCGAGTAGATCAACGCAGAGATAAATCATGGTTAAGCCGAATCGCTGCAATGCATTCGTTTTGCATTATTTGTGTGCAAAGGCAATACTGCACTCAAAGTTGGAAAAATCTGGATAACTCGCTCATGAATAAGCGATACTGCGAACAGACGAGTCCCCAGTGTCAGTTGTTTTGTGAAGAAGAAAGCTCTGAATTCCAAGTGCAACTGCCACAACTAATACAACGAAGGCGTTCCTTTGCCGGCGCGTGTTTATATCCGAACACAACTGCATTCGCTTTACCTTTTAATGTCAAATCTTTGTGGTTTTTCTCTATTGTGTAATTGAAAACCTAACACCGAAGGTATAATTGCCCTGATTGAGCAAATATCGTTTGTTTCCACCACAACCAAGGCTTACGCAAACGTTTTAGATGCACAGACGCGGTTTTCATCAACTCAGAAACTGTTTCCAAACTCATCTCACGTTAAAAAGTAACTTGTTGCATGTCGAAAAAATTTTATTTTTCCAAAACAAAAGACATATCCCTTCCAAAAAAACGCGGTGATACCCAACGTATCGAAACGATACGAAAAATTCCAAAATTCCGCCAGTAGTTCTTATTGGAGGCCTGTACAAGATCCGTGTGATATGTTCGAAGCTGGCGGACGTAGATGCAAAACAGTAATTTGGGTTGAGACACGAAAATTTGTCATTTTTAGGATATTTTTGTGAGTTTTTGCACATAAAGTCCAGGGGTGTGGTGGGGCGGAAACGCGTGGGACCGGCGTTCCCACACGTTTTTCATGTCTTCATTAAATACTGCTTTAAAATGAAATTGAAGCTATTTTAAAATGGCTAGTTTTTTGGGTGCGTTTCCATACCTCTTTCCTCAGCGCTACATCCCTGATAAGGGTCTATTGGCCCGAACTGGACAAATTCTTTTACGGCAGTACCTGGTAATCTGCGGAACAGTATCGATCACAAAACGACAAAATCAATGTTATTTCACACAAATAGCTGCGGCAACTCTTGCTCTGAGTTAACGCACGTTTTACTAAATCACAGCAGGGTTTTTTTTGACAGACTAATGTGCGCTTGACTATGTTTCACAAGCGTCACTGGGCACAGTACTCGGACACACAACGCTTGTAGATTTCAGCATCAGACGTGCCGGAATTTGCTGCTAGACTACCCCAACGGACATAGTTACGTAGTTCTTGCTACGGCGTCGACGCTTCCTCGACCTTGCAACTGAAAATTCTTCGTTTGTTGTAGAAACATTGCCAGCCGATGGTATGAAATCATTGTCACTGTCAGAGATTTCCACTTCAACCGCTGTTCTTCACTCAACTCGGCGTCGTCAAGGTTTGCGACAGCCTCAGCCACGGCAGGCCCATTTTTATCACTGGCTTGCGCGCCAACACTCTGCAAAAGCCTTGCAAGTTGTACATCTTCCTCAAACACCAACGCCAGAGGGTGGTATCAGAATCAACCATGTTGCTTTGGTCACAGAGAGATATTCCACTTAATTTTCAAGAATGAAAACTCAGCTAGCCCAGTCCTGTGTATTTAAAACCATTTGGAAAGACAGCGAAAATGCAGTGCTCTGACGCCTTTAAACATTCCCTGGTGTTCAATGAAAACAACTGGAACTATTGTACTGCTGCTATTTCTTGTACAAATAGAACATCACAAGCTTTGTAGTGCAAACTCAGATCGACTCCGTCCCAAAAGAAATTACTGAACAGTAAGGTTGCTACCTCTTGCCAGGTTCAAGAACCATTACCGAAGTTTAACATGAGTCACACAGGCCAAATCTTCCTGTGTTCACATTGCTTTCATTCATCTGCCGAAAGCAACACACTTGGTACCAGATCAACATGTCAAAACTTCTTTGCCCAAGGTGGGGAAAATTGGCTTTTACACAGCTTCTTTTTCGAAAACTTCAGTACTTTACTCAGACTGGGCAATCACCTCCCTTACTTGATATATATAAAGTTTATGTACGTTTCGAGAGGACTGCTCGACAGACGAAATCGAAAAATTCAGCTACGACATAAGACGAATCGGCTTTAAATGGTCATTTTAAGTATACCCAGCCTTACGGGGTTGGTACGCTTTCCCTATTTGGGCAAAATACACCTGAACTGGAACCAGGAACTGGGAACTTGGCTGTTCGCAGTATGGCATGTTTCATTTGCGTATTATCCAGATTTTTCCCACTATGAGTGCAGTATGGCCTTTGCACAGCAATAATGCAAAACGAATGCATTGCAGCGATTACCATTACTTATCTCTGCGTTGATCAACTCGACCTGGGTTCTTTATCTTGGGGTTGTCTTGCTTGCATTTGCAGTCGCAGCAAACGTGAAAGTTGATTACCAGCAATTCCTACGCTATAAATTGTTCTTCTGATCTATGTGTGGTCTAAAGAAGCAGGCGAAAATGAACTGTGGCGAATAGACATGCTGCTTTTCTTTAATGTCTCAAAAATAATTTGTTGTGGCGATGTCCGTGTGAAAGGCGCCATTTACCACGTTTTTATGCAACAAAACGGCGTCAGTGGAACTCATGACGAAAAATATCTTGGAAAAAAGATTCACCCAAACAAAAATCTTTTCCCATGAAGGCCAAAGCTTTCTGATGGCGTTCTTAAAAATCAGCTCCAGATGCATCCCCCACTATGCCTCTTATGACGTTACTGAGCGTTTTATTTCGATTAGGAGTCAATCAATGTTGAATTGGACCTGTACAGCAAGAATACATGTCTGGAGAAATAATAAGGAAAATTTCCTGCTAACGATGGTGAAATATCTGCATTTCTAAGATTTCCTTACATACTTCGATTTGTATACATATTTGGACCAGATCGGGTTGAACGTATCGGAAAAGAGGTTAAACATAAACAGCCGAATGAAGGTTGTGCATCACGCCTCTCCGATTACATTTTGACGCTCTCAATAGAGAAACAAATAATCGGCAAATCTTTGCATGTACGCAACGATCAGATAGTTTATCTGTAAACTTTGCAATTTACTTCACCAACCACGGCTATGACTAAAGCTATTTTTCTACTGCAAAGAACAACATTACGTGTTTGTCAAGCGGCATGGCGCTTCGAAATGACTCTGAAGGATTAGCAAACAGGGGTGATCATCCCATACATAAGAAGAGAGACAACAAGGAATGCGCTGTAGCGATCGGGAGATTTTCTTCCTCAGGCATGCCAGGAAAAAGTTTGCCAAGTGCTTTGAAAGTAGACACAGCGAGATAACTGGAAACCACATCTAAAACCGGAAAATACCCAGAGCGGTATTATTCATGGCCGTAGCACCACAGACCAAATTTTCACTCTCTAACAAATATTCGCGAAATCTTCGGAGCACGCAACTGATTTGTGGACCTCGAAAAAACATATGATAGCGTCCCTCGAGAAAGGCATCGGGGAATTTCTGAGGAGCACCGCGTTGATGAGTTCCTGCTACTGGTCATCAAGCCATAATGTTCTGCTCAGACGTTTGTGTCTGTGCCAGCAGCATGAAGTCAAAACCGTTTTTGGTGGGTTTTGGACTTTGGTAGGAGCGTGTACCGTTGTCACTCCTCTTCGTGGTCTATATGGATTGGGGTACTTAGTTAGATCACCTGTAATCATGATTCTTGGTAATGATCAAAAGAAAATGAATGCAAGTCAAAGCGGCAGAGATGCAATTAATTACAAATAATTCACTGAGTAATGCTTCGTGACAAGGTGAGCAGCTGCGAAATTCGTAAATACTTGACTATCAAGTCACTTCTCTTCCGAATTCAGAGATCCCAGGTTCGATGATCTGGCCATGTGGCCAGAAGACCCTGGAAAATTTGGCTATGCAAGCTCGATTGGACACACCCACGAAAAACCATTCCAGAAGCCTGTCGAGAACCATGGATGGTATCATGATTGCAACTCCAATCCCGGCTTGCTGGCGCCTTTGTGTGGAGTATGCCGAACTGTCAGGGTTTGCTGAAGACTGTGAGCTGGTGGTTGCAAACCTCTTGGGGGTTGCTGTCCGTGCAACCTTTCGAAAAACGCGGGTTTGAAAAGGAATGAATCAGCATAAGAGCCAAAAACCATTTTTGCTAAGGTTGCCATTTACATGCTTATATAGAATTCTGAAACCAAAGTTTATGCTTTGCCACACTGCTGTGTTATTGACTCTTCAGCAAGCACTTCACTGAAAATGATTGCAAACCAATTGTCAGCAGGTATGTTGGTGAAACATAATTTACTTTACGGAGTTCTGTTTGATTTTATGAACTTAATGATCTTCGGTTTTCGGAGTTCTATTTGATTTTATGAAGATAATGATCTGCGGTTTTACGATGACGAGCTTATCGTATCGAATGAATATGAGTTATATTTGCGGATATCATGTCGAATAACAGTTTATTCAAATATATTGCAAAAGCTATAAAACTCTTACAATTTACAAACGCATGATGTGGGTTTGAGCATTCACTTTATAAACGTCGTATCTAGCAGTTTTTGTACATTTTTTTAAACAGGTGTAGGTACACTTTTCATTGTTCTGTGTCACTGTATTATCTTATTTATTTACGAAAACCGTGGAACAGAAAGTCGAAAATTAATTGTGCCATCCTCAGAAAATTGAAATGATTTGGATTGAGACCTTTAATGCTATTACACAAGACATAGGCTTTTAGAACAGGTTTTCACAGATACAAACACAATTAGGCCTTTCTTTAATTTCAAGATAGAACTGGGATTTAATGCCCCTCTTTATTACAGCCAGTAAGTGTTGTTTGCCGTTAAATAAGACGCCACGACTTATAGAAAATCGACCCATACAAGACCTTTGCTTCCACCACCCACTGCAACTAAACGAAACGTGGTAACTGTGTACTAGTTGAAGCATCATCATTAACTTTTTATGGAAGCAAAACAGGCCTGTACTGCATCTGCTGGAGCGTCACAGTAGTACAGTAGAAACTTGCATCTAGTGCAAGGCTGCCCAACCCGCCGGCCGCATGCGCCCCGCGAGGTTGTTTTTTGTGGCCCGCGATGTAATAGTTTCGCAAGCAGACTTTTTAATTTTTAGTATTTTTATAGGCTCAAGTATATTTGCCATCAAAACACACCAAAAATTATACCTGTTGTTTCTGTTATGGGCCTACCACCCAAAAACTTGTATAACAAACGCTTCGAAAATATGTCAATTTTTTAGATTTGGTTTACATCCATACAAGCTGGCAACACTGCATGCAACTATAGAACTCATTATCACCTCGTGTTAATATCGCAATAAAACTTATCAAAATCTAGGGATTTTTTACGTCACAATAGCTGATTGTTATGTCACAAAAACGTTTGTGGCCCACTATAAATTTCCTCATGTGAAAGTGGCCCGCAACACTGAAAAGGTTGGGCAGGCCTGATCTAGTGCATTGTTTCTTAAACATTTGTTGGTAAGGGACCCCTTAATAAGAAACGTTGCAACAAATAATCGAAATTAGGTTTTAAATATTGTAGTAGTGATCGAAATGTCTGTAAAGTCTAAATAACTCTTTCGAAGTGTCAGAGCAAAGCCTATGAACCCTTTGAATCATATTCACGGACCCCAATGACGAATCCCTGATCTAGTCGGACTGTAATTGTTTTACCAACGGCTATTGTACTGCTGCGGCTTAATAACCGCGAAAACATGCAATGTCCTAGGGAAACCATTTTTGTTGTTTTTACACAAATTTAATTTTAACAACAAAGATGCTGCTAATTGCAAAAATAATTGTGGGTGAATTATCCAGAACCATTTATAGCATTATTTCTAGAAAAAGCGATGCATCGTTTCGCCCTATGCAGCATTTGTTTCGGAAAATGCGATAAAAACACATCCAAGAAACGAGACGTTTTAATCAGCTTTTTTTTAAGGAAAATGTTAGGTACCCGGTATGAACCTGCAGGGACCCGGTTTCTCTTGATTCTAGGGAACCGATGATAATTTTCTCTGATCCTAGGGACCCGAATCGGGTCCCTAAAACACCTTAAAAAACCTGTTTTAATCAACTGAAGCTGAAAGAACCATAGAAATATCATGAATTGTCACGTGGAAAGAAAGATCCAGAAAAAAGGCTTCGCGTTAAGGGCTTCAGACTAAACGTGTCAAAAAGTCAAGAGTTTTACATGAAAAAGATCAGCTTTTGAAAAAAATTTATTCAAATATACGCTGTAAAAATAAAGGCGCCAGGCATGCTTTTCCAATAAATGCAAAGTGGAGATGTGCAAGGTTACCCAAAAAGGCCAGAACTCATAAAAACTTGATTGCAATCTGCAAAGTTCCAGCAATTTTCAAGATTTTTGATGGAGTTAAACTTCATTCTATGTACGATTATTCCCCAAAGTTGCAGTTATATCTTGGTTGCTTTGCATGAAAACCATTTACTTTCCAAAATATGCTCCAACTGGGCTTCGCGTTGTTGGACGCTAATTTGCATATGCTGTACCTTGCTCATAATTGTCAATGACGCGAACGCATTCCTCTTTGGGAATTTCCCTGGTTTTAGCTGTCATTTTTGTCTTCAGTTCACCAATCGTCTGAGGTTTTTATGGTACATCTTATCCTCATAAAAATCTGTGATGTTAAATACTGTGAATGCGATGCCGCTTCAACGCCACTTTTCCTGTTGATCCGTCTCTCTTGAAATCGTTATCTCAGCCTTGCTAAGGAGCAGGCGCGTAGCCAGGGGGGGCAATGGGGGCAATTGCCCCCCCAATCCAAAAGTGGAACCAAAATTTTTCAGATTAATCAAGCTTTTTGTGTAAGCCAAACAAATAGTTCAGTGCAAATCAACGGAAACTGCTTAAGAAACCTATCCAACTTCAACTTTCAGTCGAACCTGATCAAAGCAGTATGGTTTACCAATTGTCCATGATTACTCAAACATTGTGTATACTATAAATGCTGGAGAATTCATATCATGACTGATCTTTGCCTGAGGTTTGAGCTCCTTGTGGAAGTTCGTGAGTATGTAATACAAACTTGTATCTACTGTAAGCGCTTGTAGTTCCTAACCGCAAGTAAAAATAAAGAGTACCGCTTTTTGCAGCAGTTTCTGTCGCACCAGCTAGCTGTATCCCTCCTAATGGTGATGTAAACTTCATTTCAAGACCATCGCAAAAATTGATCTAGCGTGCTACTGATGCTGTATAACTTATCTTTGTCTGCAGCATCAGCCGTAGCCTTAAATGAACTACGCAGATTTTTGCATAGTTTTAAAATATGGCGGTGATATACGTTTTGTATGCCTTAGACAGACATTGACTAAGAAGCAATCCAGTTTCAAATGTCTTTTTATTACGCAATGAGGCCATATAGTCATTGTTTGGCAACAACAGCATTCTCAGGGACGCTGGAGAGCGGGTGCATGAGGCGGCATTGCCTTCCCTGACTTTTCACAAGCGGGCAACGGGGCGGAGATGCCTTTTTATAAAAGTATCATATGAAATTTCAAGGTTTATCAAGATAGAAGTGAAACAAATTTATTGCAGCTCTTCGCGCACACAGAAACTTCAGAATGGTTTTCTAGAATTTCTGGTACTGTATTATTTTCGAGGTCAGTATCGTTACTGAAAACAAACAAGCATAATTGGTAACGATTTTTTTGTTTTCTATAGGTTTGCATTGCTCTCATCTCTTTTACTGCCCCCCTACCACTGTTCGGGAGACGCTGTTCGTTCTAGATATTTATTTGTGATGATTAAACATGTATTGCGTGACTGTGTTGTGACGGTTCAGTCACAAATGTGTGGAGCCGTAACATTTTCATCAATTATTTCACATACCTTGCCGGAAAGTAACAAAACAGTTTTTTCAAGTACACCTAATCGGAATACGACCTGTGCATAGTCTGAAAGTGTTTCAAGTGTCATCAGGTGTTAATTGCCACCCTATTTTGCAGTAAATTTGAAACCAAGTAGGAAGATGCTTTTTATTCTATAAATGCTGAGGGCAAAAACGACACTGCCGTAACTTACATTGATACTGCCATTATTTCAGAGTGCTTGCATCTGTTTTCTAGATGAAGTGCATGTGATTAAAATGAAACTAAAGCAGGAGTGGGAAAACATTTTCTAGGGAAGGCCACATTTGAAAACTTTATTGCTACCGGGGCCGCATATAGTACATCTATAATCGCTTTAAGAAGTTTAACAAAAACGTTTTACATTAGCCAGCACAAAATGAAGGTAACAATAGTCACTTCCGGCTGAGTAAAAAGCAGTTTCGAATGAAACGTGTGGAATACTATATCGAAAATTCTAATCTCATCGATAAAGTTACTTTAGCATAGACTCGAAATATGTAGGCTGCTATCTTCTGTATGTACGTGTGGCTGCTCTGCGGGTCGTAGTTTGCCCACCCCAAACTGAAGTAAATTTGTTCCCAGTCGATTGGATTTTGTTATTTGAAAACATTTGGATTAAAAAAAATACTTCAACCGCGTACGCTAGAATGGCTAGATTAGCTGTTACCAAACTTTTTTGAGCGCCATCCAAATCTGAGTTTGATGAACACCTCGCGACTAGGTTCATTTTTACTATCAGCAATCTACTCTTTTGTCACGTACCTACACTACAGACAGACAGACAAGTAGTGGTAACGTTGAATATACACAACTCCGGCTTGGATTGCCTCGGCACGACCTGTTTTTTGACCATTCGCGGTCCGTGTTTGGGTTTCAACCCATACTTTGGGAACCACTGGACTAGATAAACTAACCAACCGTTGTGTTAACTGTGGCGAAACATGTTTTAACTTTAGAGCAGAGCCTTGGTGATGCTTGATTTTGCCTTCGTTTTCGCGAATACTCAACCTTTTTCACTTTTTGTATGGAGTGGGTCAAACATATGCAAGTTTGTTTAGAGACCATGTGCAATATTTGACATTTCACGACATAGTCTTTATCATATTTGTTAATTATATCGTTAACTCTAAAAGGCAAGGCGAAATACCTAATCGTATTTGGGAAGCAAGGTTAGTGCAAGTGGCGTACAAAAATGCTTCCGAGGTCCCATTTCATAGCGTTTCATGACATAAAATACAAACATTTTTCAAACGCATGGAGGGACTCTAGCCTTTACGTTATCAGCTGTATACGTCAACCAGTCGCTCAAGAATTGGACAACATCCACGTCTTATATGTGGGCAAGTTTTGTAGACCTACTTCCGGGTCGGTGTCTTAGAGCTAAGTCGCTACTGGGCTTCGATTGAACATGTGCTGGTGTACATCAGAAGCGTGTAGATAAAAAATGCGCAATCAAATTTCGGGCGCGATGACTTCTTGCTCAACAGCAATATTGGCTACAAAAAGCATACTGCAGATCTTGCACTTATGGCATCGAGATTTTCACATTCGTTTTTGCAGTAAAATTTTACGAGCAAATGGTTGCTTTGATCCAGAGTTTAAGCTAAGAACTTACTAAAAACAATACGAAAATAGACTTCAGAAAAAAAGCGCCAGAAAAATGCAGGTTTTATGGCTGATGCTTTAAAAACAAGAGGTATTAAATATTTAAATATTGAGACTTGGTTTTTGTTTGCCCCACCTATCACAATTTCTGGCTACGCCCCTGCTAAGGAGTCATTTGATGTGTGGGGGTGGGCCCATCTTACGGGACGACCCAGAGGGATAGACCGAAATGAAAAGTGGGTCCATCAAGAACTTTCAATCTTTTGACAGCTGAGGTGACTTTGGTCGCAGTGATCATGTTTACCACCATGAGGTGTTCCTCCAGCGTGCTTGATGTTGTGTGAGTGACTAGGTTCAAAGAACTTTGAATATTCTCTACAGAATGTCTTACTTATTGTTGACCAGGACACCATTTTGATTTTAGTGGTCTAGCGGTATTAGTGCTTCTGCAGCGGAGACGCTGGATGGCTTTCCAGAACATTTTGATCGTAGTGTCGTCATACCAAGCCGATATCCGAGCAGCTGATTGAAATGAATAATTGCTTTGAACAACTGCCACCACTCTTCTCCGTCCGCTGTGCGTTTTGAGAGCCCTCAGAACAAAGATGATACGCTGTCTACGAAGGTGTTTCTTTTATCTCCGTCCAGGGTGGCGTCCCGCTTTGTTCGCAAAGACCTCTTAGTCCTGCACGATTGTGTAGGCCCAGTTGGTTTTTCCAGATGGAAGTTGTAGACAATCAGGAGGAAACAGGTCCACAGTTCTTCAAACTTTTTGGCGGGAACGTCCAACACAGATCGGAACAGGTCAACCGAAACGATACGGAAATCAACCTGTGACCTTGGTTATTTGTAACCACTGTTGCCTCTATGGTTCGCAACTGCGCAATTGCGCAGTACCACCACACAATTTGCGCAGTGAAATCCCGTTTTCGCGCACTTCCAACAATCCAAATTAAATACTGTATATGCATATCGCATAGCCTTTCAACGCTTCATTGATTGTGTGTCTGCATGGTTGCGCGACTGCATGTGCTTAGTGCGCAACAAAACAAACATTTGCTCAGCGTAGAATTTTCTTAGAGGGAACAGTGTTTTAACAGTACCTGTGCAAATTGCACGTTGAAAAAAGTGTTTATGCGTCACAGTGCGTAGTTGCAGCACAGTTGCAGGAAAAGTTTTCCGTTTTCAAGGTTAGAATCACTGCTGACTGATCACACGCTTTCGTACACCAACGTCAGTTCAAACATGTTGATGGAAGTTTCCCAATAGTATCGTGGATTGATTAGCCTAAACTTTGGCAGAGTTTTTTCAACGATGTGCGGGTACTATGCACTTGAGTTTGGAGCGTATACCTGTATAAAACACAGAGGGCGCTGTATTAACCTCAGCTTCAACATACACACATTTCCTCACGATGGGATCCATTCATCAACTCAGCATGCCAGCTGGAGTGTTATGAGTAACTCCAGACCGAGCAGACGTTGTTTGCTCAAAGCCAATGTGGAAGGGATTCTCCCCAACGCTGCTCATTTCGTTGAAGTAAGTGCAAGTTATGCTGTTGGACTACCGGTCGCGCCATTGGCACAGCAACTCAAGTGGGCGGAGTTACCACGAAGAAGGGTTACTGCCGGGGCATTTTGGGTAGACGGTGCCTTGTATTGTATATACTGCATTAGAAGACGTGCGGCACTCACTGCATTTGGAAAGGAAAGGCAATGTTTTGCGCTATCAAGTTTTTTGAAAGGTACGGGCAGACGATATTTTCGTCCCTTCT
>Ga0210059_1010627_pt1 | contig 14180 bp, 10 predicted proteins | sample Ectturendosymbi2_FD_188042 | JGI IMG/M metagenome (GOLD analysis project Ga0210059, IMG submission 188042) | Ecteinascidia turbinata endosymbiont from Florida, USA - Sample 2 (SPAdes) (version 2) | ecosystem: Host-associated > Tunicates > Ascidians > Unclassified | place: Key West, Florida... | reverse complement strand
TCTACTTATTTTTACCCTTGTCTTTCTGAGGAAAATAAGGAGAAAAACGTTGAGAAGGAACGCGGGATATTTCCTTGGCTAACAGTCCAAGTGTTTGCTTATAAGGGAAATTCGTTTTGACGCGATCTTGTATTCTATCTTGGGTAACGACAATTCTGATGCGGGCCATATTAAATGCTCACGCGGGCCGGACGTTCTCCACACTTCTTTAAATTATTGCCTGCCTCTGGGTCTGCCAAGTAACACCTCCTCCATGATGTGCGTGATTACACATTTTCGTGTGCTTTTTTTCTTTTGCTAACCCCTATGATGTACATCATGAGTCTGAGCTAAACACGTCAATAAGCCCAAAATTGGTGAATATGCCAATTTAGGATTTTCCTTGCAATGTAGTGATGCCATGGTATCTCATTTGAAACATCGGCTATATTATCAACATGGACCAAACATTTCACGGCTCAAGGGCTTAACTTGGAAGAATAGTGTCACAACTAGTGGAATCGTTCCTGTTGGGGGGCGCATCTCCAAACTTTAGCCTCACTATTTCATCGAAGACCAAAATAATAGACGACATGAATTTGTAGAAGTTTCTTGGCAGTTCTGGTGTGTAAAGGCAATGACCTTTTTCTAATCTCTAGTTCCATTTTCGATGCCTATGAAGTGATGAAGTCCTCTTCCTAGGTTTGCTGGCCCGGGACCTTCCCAATAAAAGAAGCGGGCATCAACATGAATACAAAGATGCTGAGTTCCACTTTCGGAAACTATCACATGGCTCTTCAAAGGTTTTGCGACGTCCCCACACCCGTGCCGGAAACATTGCCGTGAGACTGTGCAATATTGCCACCTAACGGTGAAACAGAAACCAATGATTTTTCTTGTCCTTACAGTGTTGTATTGTTTTCTGCAAAAAAACAACCGGGTTCAAAACATTAGAATCGAATATTTTCTGTACATAACAAAAGTATTCCCAAGCTTGTGCCTGGAAACTGAAAAAAATCCGTTAGGTTATCTAGCCGATACTCCCAAGTAGGTTTGGAAAAGAGGTTACTTATATGAGACTTGCAAATGAACGTTTGTCATTAAATGCCACTTCTAACATAAAAATTATAAATGTGGGAAAGTAGCTCATCATAAAATCTGTTTGTTTAGTTCAAATTTATATAAATCCTGTAGCTTTCGATACTTTGTTTGGTAAATGGGGTTCACACGTGAATCGAAATTACAGATTTTCATATTGCGTAAAATATTGCTTTGCATCAACTGTGGAGTGGTTGCAGATTCCAAAGCCGTAACCAATAAAAAGGCCAAAACATTTTTAGTTGTTCTGTCAAACAACAAGTTGCAATCACTTTGCTCCCCCACGAAAATATCAGCTGGTTGTGACCCTGGCTGTAACAAAATGACCTAAGCGACTGTTTGAAAAAACATTAGTTGAGTTTGTTGTTACTTAAAATACTATTGTTTCGAAATTCACATTACATACAAAAACTAAGTTTGCTTCAGTACGCCTAAGATGCGATGATCAATTCAGGTTTTCATGAATGAAAACGGCCAGGTATTTCACAGATAGCTCGCGTTTGACCGATGTTTGCCCAGAGTAACTGTGAAGGCCTTCACTAAATTACCTTGGGTGGACTTTCTTTCCTGCCAAAAGGCGTGGCGATTCGCCACATATAACGTTGAATTCGTAGCAGCAGTAGTAGAGTCTACCTGATCGAGTAGGGAAAAGTCTATTGTGGCTCTTACGCGGAGGGTCGCAGGCCCGACTCTCTCTTCAGGTGGCTCAGGGCGACGCAGCATTGTGGCTGCAACGCACTTGGAACAATTTATTCGTGATTGATTCAGGAAGACAGATCGGTTGGAAAACTTGAAAAGTCCCACAGGAAATAAAATTATCGGACTTTCAACACCAACAAACTCCTTTCGAAACGAAAAACTGTTAACGCCTTTAGAAACAGCAACAGCACGTAACAGTTCTTAGTTTCACGCAATTCGGAATCCCTGACGTCAGTTCGATGCCTTGCACCGGGTGGCAGACTCTGACCGACCGTCTTAGACCAAGGGTCTGTCAAAAAGTAGAACGCTAGAATCAGTGGTGTGGTCAGGATTTTCGATCGATGATCTGAGTCGGGTACCTGCGTTACTCCACGAATGAATTTGCAGCCTAGTATCATCTTGGAAGTCATTCGATGTTTTTGCTAGTCGAATTTTAAACTACTGTTACACATGCCACCTCGTTGCTTTCGAAAACAACTCTAGTCGGGAGTTTTGTGTTTGAAATAAGGGTACCGGTGCCACCTAGCGGCGACAAACCACAATTCCAAATAAGCCGTTTCGGCATAAAAATGGGATTAACTCGTTTGACACGAAAGCAACGAATCAAGAGATGACAGCGCTTTCTTTTTTGCGAAGCAAATTTTGTCGAACCACGACGGTATCACTTTATCTGTTATAACCTTTACCGAAATATATGCAAACACCGCATTGATTCGCATGCGACAATAAGACAAATGGGGGGAGCGTTGTAAGAAATGGTCGCTGTGGTAGTTTGAAGCAGTTGCTTGAAGTTACCTGCTGCTGGATTCTCCACCGCCTTCGACACACGCACACTCGAGCAAATGCAATTTGCATCGAATGATTCATTTTATTATTAGTTTCAACAGGAAAAACTTACAAACGAAAATAGTAGACTACTGACCCGTTGGAGGGAAAGGACGCCGCCGTACGATTGGGATAGCGCGCAGTGTTTGTCCTTACCCATCCCACACATGCATGCGTGCTTTGCATCGGCCACTGCCGATTGGTGCTGGGGACGTTCGCTTTCGGAGATTTCAGGGAACTGGTCACAGTAACCGTTTGTTAGTGTGTACCACCTGCGCCACTGCACAACGGGTCAGAAGATAGACACAGAATCTCGGTTACGATGACTCCACGAAACGACTACGATAGATATCGGCTCGAAGATAAAATAACACAACATTGCACACGGGTCGGACAGCTATGCAGACGGAGGAGCTGTTGAGACAACGACGCTTCCAGTTGTGGGTTTTACCGAGGTGTGACGTGTCAGCACGTGACGTCATCTCGTGCACTGCGGTTATGTCACCAGGGCGCAATGAATTTCATTCAACCGTATCGTTGATGGAAAGAGCTTCTTCTGGAGGTTTAAACTGAGTTGGACCCTTTCCTTTGAATGACACACGTGACTGGCAAAGCTCAGGAGCTGACGTCAACACCAACTTAAACTCGAATGCAGCAAAACCATCGCTTTTGAGAATCTGACAGCAAAAGTTTTCAGCAATAAAAACAGTGGAGCACTGCGTGGGGGGATCTGGGCCAACAAACCCGACCCCGCGAGTTGGTGCCAGCAGGACGGTCAACAGGGGCCATCAGTTTCTGGGCTGCTCATGGAACTGCTGCGAGGAGGATAAGTACAGTTGAACAAAGTGATACGTCACCTGTCGTCACAATGGAAGCATTCTACGAAGTACCGAAACGAAAGCGTGACGTCACTTGCCAATGGTAGCAAATTATCAATTTTCCTTTTTGAAGGATGACGTCGCCTTTGGATTACGTAATAAGCTTCGCAACGACTTCAATTTGATCAGCCCGTTCAACCTTACTGTTACGTCACACACCATACAATGGAGCAGTGGGGCGATTGAAGCTTTCAGACCGCCACAGACCGAGTTAAAGTTAAACACGTGACCTTTCAACAAACTTTAAAGTGCCAAACCCACCGAAAGGTCGACGATGCACAAAAACATTAATATTCTTTTTACGATCACTTCGCAAATCACGTGACGACGCAGTCACGCACGTAACAATGCCCACACCTGCGCAATGAATGCAGTGCGCAGGAGTGGAAGCAATGGCTGGCAACGAGCATGTTTGGGCGGTTATCGCACGAATATTGTTAACTTGAGGGCAAAGGTTGCGAATCGCAGATAGGTTGAGCGCAGGCGGCTTAAGCGGGTTCACGCACTGCCACCCCCAACACCATCCTCGCCTCGGGACAATAAATTTTACTGTGTTACCACGGCAACGCAGTTTTAGTCTAATTGCAAAAGAACTACGTGCGGTGACCTCCTCAACGCTTTTAGCAAATTTTGACGCGTTTTGAAGCCATCTGTGCATTCCAAGCCTGTTCTGAGCGGATCAGGGTCGAACAGGACTCATCCGGGCTTGGAGCGTGTTTTGTTACTGGACAGGCTTCGCCTTGCAAAGCACGGATGATAATGATCTATTGTATCGCCGCGAGTATTGAGCAATCATGCGCGACGACACAGCCAATCGCAGCGAAACAACTTTGGAAGAAAATTTCGCAAGGGATGACGTCGGTCCAGACGTCTGGGGGGGTTTCGCTTCTGGTGTCTTTCGACAGTTTTCTTTCATTAACTGACGAACGCGATAGGGGGGGGTTATGAAACGGTCGGAAACACAATTAAATACAGACAACGAAGCGCATCAGCCGATCCCCACACCTCTGAGTAGGCGCGCATGCGCATGAAAGTGGGCGATTGAACTCCGAAAAAAAGTAAATAAGACGACATTTGCGCTCGAAGCCACCGAAACTTTCTTTGGGGGAGTAAATAAATGTAAGTGATCCTCCGATTTCAACAAGATCTCGGATAATCCGAGACTCGAGTTCAACCATTGCGAGTACAATGAACCGGGTTGGATCGGGCACGCAGCCGACTCGAGCGAGCAGCTAGTGACGTCATGGTTAACTCTTTCGAACGCTGGTTGTCATAGAAACGACAGCACAATTGCGGGCGTGACGTCACCAGGCGAGGGCGCACGAAACAAAGAAAAGATTGTGAAATCATCATCGCGAGGAAAAGGTGGAGGAGGGATTTCGGAAAGCTGGGAACTCGTGTCGGCGATCAGTCGAGTTTTGCCCCGAACTCAGTCAACCGTGTCACACTTCGAGCGACCAACCAATCAGAGCGTTGTCGAAGCAGCGACTTCAATAGAATGAAATTTGAATGACAACAATTCTCTTCAGCACAAGCAACGATATCGAGAAAAGCGCGAAAACTTCAACAAAACCTTGCACTTCCTGAAATTTTGGAGTCGAGTTTTTATTTTCCTATAAAGCCGATGGCTATGACGACATGCGCGTGCCACAACAATGGTGGCGAGTACAGGGCATTGTTCCATCACAATCGCAATGCACTGTTTGTTAGCTGCAGCTCAGCAGAACACGCATCGACAGAAGAACAAGGCGGGGGAGGATTGGGATTCATTCCGTCCCATTGTGACGACATAGTATGGAAGAAGGCTAAAAATAGGCTTTTAAATCGGTTTCAGAGTCAGCATTTGTTCACAAAGCTGTGTCTTCGTCTTTGTCAGAATCTGCGGCTGTCAAGTCCGATGTTTCGAGTGGGGGGCGATGGGGAGGAGTGCCGTTGTCCGGTTCACTTGATGCGCTGTTGACGTCATCCTCTTCATTGTCGAGGGCAATGCGGTGATTGGACGACTGGAATATCAAAAGAAAGTGCGTTGCTTGTTTTTGCAACACTCCGCCAGCACGACAGGCCACGAGTTGTCATCATCAAGCACGAGAACTATTCGGAGCTCAGACAAAGAACTGATTGCGTGCATCGACGTCGCTTGAATTGCAAAAATATTCGATTATTGCGTCAAATAACAAAATGGCGGCGGAATGCTTTCATTGCACATTGAGCTCCATGCTGGTGACGCTGTCGGAATTTTGTAAGCTAACGATGTTTTACAGAATTGGTTGATAAAAATCAAACAAGACTTTCGCAGAATCGCATTGCGGCGTTCTATTGACTTTCAAACCAGGGGTACATTGCTTTTCTGAACGTCACCGACCAAACTACTTGGGTTCCCGTTATCGATTGGATGACCTCTTACTGAAAACATCATCTTGAACAACGTCAGTTCGCAAAAAACATGAGCTCAACAGGTTTGGGACAGCTACAAGTATGTTATTAAAATAAAAGGGACTTTCCCGATTCAGCGACTATTGTCCCGCAGTCCCAGTTCAACTGAACTCAGGTTAGGCTTAAATCAAGTAACACCAAAGTAACTTGCGAAAGTAAAAGTGGGATCGAGCGCCAAGCAGCGGAACGTTTGTCATTCACTTTAATCGCCACCAGGGTGCGCTATATCAAGCGAACAGCCGAAGCTCGTGCCGCTGCATACGGTGACGTCCTGGACAGATGACGTAACGCACAGCACGTTTGGCGCCGCAGGAAGCGATTTATTGACGACAAAAGTAGTTTGAGCCAACAAATTCCAAGTGGATTTTTCGACACAGCGCGCTAGACTTTAGTCTGAGCTATATTCACAAGCGACTTATTTCAAACGTGGTTAGAAAAGTTCCGCACCCACGAAGCATTGCTAATTTTTATCACCCACTTGCCCACCGCATGCATTGCGCTCGTACCAGCTGTAGCAGGTATTGGAACCGTAAGAAGATTGCACAACAATCAATTAAGAAGGTAACTTCATTGACTTACGTCTGCTTAAAATCACACGATTTGTACAAAATTAATTTCTGATCGCTTAAATGAAATATTTGCAATACGAAACAGCGATATAAGTAGTTATTACAAAAAAATCTCCGATCAACTCAATTCGCTCCACCCCCAGCAAAAAACTTGTTATCGAACCAGCTAACTAATCAAATTTTGCGCGGCAAAATTTTTTTGAAGCTACTACTTCTGTTTAAAAATTAATCCGCTACACGACGCGAGGTGTTTAACTTAAAAAAAAGAAATCGGAGGTTTTTCACAAACTAATAATATAAAATGATGAAAAATTTCATAGTCTACAAAACAATCACCAAGATTAAAAACAAGCGGATTACATGAAATTAAAATGTTAGTAAGCTCACAGTCGGAATCAAACGTTGCTTTCATAAACAGTGTTTGCTTTTACCAGTTGAACCTCGTCATCAGCTACCAGAGCCTGTGAGCTGAGGTCGCCTTTTCCAGAACTTTCGTTGCCGCTAATGGGAGGAATCACTTCGCTACAAACAACAAACAAAACATTTGTTTTTTCGCCAACGACGCAGCGCACATGGCGGTGTCCGGACTATGGTGCGCGACCAACGGTTGATGATCTTGGAGTTTTGCTAAAATCACACTAGACGATCGCTAACGATCTTCTACTCAGCGCCATAAACAATCGATCAGCATATGATTGATAGTCAATACGCAAGTAAACTGGGGAAAACAATGGGAGATGACAGGTTTGGTTTGGAACTACATTTTAGTGACTTAATCATCGTTCTGGGGTTTTCCTTGTTCTGGAATTGGTTTATTTGTGCAATTTAGTGACGTTTTTACGTAGGCTTAAGCCTTTTTCCTCCTTTACTAATCTATGCGCAACATCCTTTCATAACACTCGCTCTATGATTCTATTTCGCTTCATTCTTTTATTACGTAACTACCTCTATTATTGAAAGAAATACACAACAAGTCAAACTATGCTTTCTACCGGTCTGGATCGGTAGTTTTCAGACCCTTTTATTTATTAGTAACACAATCGTTATTGACGGAGTTACTGTGAATGGGAGTTTTTAGCTTTTGATTCTGAACGACAAGCTGCTGCAAAGTATCTCTGTTATCTTCCTATATTTCCGATATCATTGCTATTCCAACAAATTTATCCATCCCAATAGAAATTGTTCTTGTTTTTCTTCTTTTTTTTCAGTTCAAAATTCAAGTTTTTCAACACCAAGATGGTATTCATTTTGTGCAAAATGGCACGAGAGTTGAACACCTTTGGAAGCCACTGTGTTGAAGCTTCGACCAAACATCTCGTGCGTGCAAGCGAAGCGCAGACACGCGCCCACCGAACACACGCCATCATTAATGTTCCTTTACCGAACACGAGTGTGCATTGAACCAGCAGCGCAGCCGTGCGGACATCAAGGCACAAAACACGGGGAGCGTTTTATCGAAGCCAACCGATGTGAACGCGCGTATTCTGCTTTAGTGGGAACGCTGATAAGTGGTCAGGTTGCTGTCGCTGATGGTTGTGTTGAAAACAGCACCGGCTGTCTGACGACAAAACTTGCGTGTGGATCAATGTGCAGGCAATGGAACAAATCTTAATGATTAAGAAAATGATGTATCACACATCACCCTATCTATTGGGCACGTTGAGGTGTTCGCTATTGGAAATAGCGTCACGCATGCGCGATCACTTTAAGTTGTTTTTGAATTAGCCTGGGCTCAAAGGTCAACGAACATGACATACGCGGTTAGTGTTCAGGAATTATTTTAAGGATATTACGCTTTACAATATTGAAAAGTATGGCTCTTATACCATTCGCTGAGGGAAGTAAGAAGACTTCAAAGTTATCCATACATCAGGTTGTTTAAACACTGGCAGCTTTGGCTACAGAGGTTCTGGTTTTCAAAAATATCGTTTTTTGCGACCGGGAGATAAAGTTACACAAGCTTTCCAAAGTTCATAAAAATCTGAGAGGGTGGGTTGTATTTCGTCTTTTATGTGGATCACCTGACGTGGAATGGCCCTAAATCATAGTAACGTGGTTGCCCGAAGCATGCGGGTTATCTGTCGGAAGGATAGACACAAACTATGTTGCAATGCACATGTGGCAGCACCTGCAACAAGTATGGTCGTGTTGCAACCACTGGACCGGACGCCACGTGTCAAGCTCGCCAGGACCTTACAAGAGACTGCCAGGGGTGTGACTGTAGCTGATAAAGCGGTGACCGCGTTGTTTACGGGTGTGGTTCGTGTGCGTTTGTCAACAACATTGGCGCTGAACCATTAATTAAACAACGCCTTCTTGTTTGAATGATCACCTACGCAGTTGAAAAAGTACGCCTGGCAAAAAGTTCGGTTAAAGCTTCTACTCAGACACAAATGACTGTCAACACAGTGAAAATGCAAGGCGGCCAGTCGCAGGCTTCACCAGGTGGAGTACCTTGATTCACCAGGTGAAGTTATCCGCTCGCTGGGCGATGGAGCCTTTTGGACTTCCTCGTCGCCATGGCTTGACATGCTGGCTGCAATGCAAAGTCCACAGAGCGCGTCACGTCAAATTCCAGGGATTTTGCAGGCAACAAAACGCTGTGCGCTGTTTCCCGTAAACATAAGTTAGAACAACCTGTACAAGGGTCATCCGCAGGGTTGCCATTTCTAGTGTTTGATGTGTTCAGAGAAATGTCTGATTGTTTTGGCGACGAATCTGATGTGGCCGAGCTGTTGTTTGTTTGCCGCATTTCCTCTCATTTTAGGATAAAAGTAAGTTATATCCATAATCTTAAGTTTTTGTAATCAATCTCTCCCCTCGCGTGTAACGTATTTCTTCAATTAATGGCGACACTTCGTTCTATTTCGGATATAACATGGTTTATCGCGCTTTGCTAGGTAATGGTAATGGAAGTATTTAGCTTATATGAAACTACAACGTACAAACCTGATGTCAATGAGACAGACCCCAGTGGCAACACTGGACCACCTGCCAAGACATTACTGACCCGAGGGGATTTTGGGGGATGCCAGTAGCAGTTAAACGCATTCTGACTTTTTAGCGTTGTTTGTGTTTCTTATGTCAGTTTCGTCAAATGAGAATGGACTCAGTGTCACAACTTCCTAAATATTAAGCATTTAGTGTCAGGGAAGCGAGCGAAATTTCTGGCTGTTTTTTTTAAGAAACGCGAAACACGAACCTAGAGCTGAGCGCTGCAGTCGCCGGTGTTTCTGATTTGCTGCAATAGATTTTATTTGTGGAGATCTTCCCAACAACCCTCGATTGTGAACAGTTAATTTGCAAGGTCCGTATTATTTCAAACGAATTTGTGATCCACAGCAAGCGGTCAATAATAGCTAAGTGTCAAGAAAACGTACCTCATTCGCAGCAAATAACAACACACTTATCCGTTGCTGCTGACCAGTGAAAAGCCATTGGTCGCGTGACCAGCCAAGTCACGCATGAGTTAAAACAACTTCGCTAGCAGCCCACGATCAGTCAAAACATTCAGTAGCGTTGTGACGTAGCATACTGATCGCAGACGGAGAGGCGCAATCAAAACAGTGGGAGGGAATGAAGTCGGCGTTTAACGAGCGAAGATTGTGCCCAGAGGGAAGAGTCAAATACACTTCCGCATCTACTGCCTCCTGTCTTCCGAGTTGATATTGTAACGGCTGCAGGCTTCTTGTCGCAGTGCAGCGCAATTTGCTACTGATCGAACGCACCTCGTGCGTGATAGCGAGGGAGGGGCGCTCGCGAGCAGGGACGCCGGAACAGCGCAAGGGCAGGGGGGTAATGGAACTTATAAAAAAAAAATCGTTACCACTTATGCTTGTGTCTGTGCAGCGACAATGTTGACCTCAAAAATAATAACAGAAATTACAGAAACCCATTTGGAGTTATATGTGTGCGCGAATAGCTGCAATGAACTTGTTTCAATTCGATCTTGATAAACCACGAAGTGACATATGATACTGTTATGAAAAGGCGCCTCCACCCCCGTTGCTCTGTTTGTAGGCCAGGGTTAATAAATGTCCCCGTCATTTCCCCGATCTCCGGCGTCCCTGCTCACGAGAGACGACTTCAAAAACTGCCAGGTTCGACACACGCGTAATGAGACGTTGCCAGTTTTCTTTGTGAGATGTTTTCGAGTTTTCTTTGATATATGCAAAAGAAAGAAAGTCGGCAAAAATAAAAAAAAACGTCGTATGCAAGAATTGCGACGCGAAACTTATTTTCACAGAGCCAGGAAGTTCTTGACTACATTGGTCCCCACACTGCGCACTGCGATATCTATCGACAGCCAATCAGGGCTCAGTAAGCTTCGGCTTCGGTCGTTCTTGTCATGGACTGTGACGGAACAATGGATGACGCAATGACGAGAAACGATGAACTGCCGTAATCAAAGCTTATTATCATTCTCAGTTCAAAGGTAAACAACGCGCATGTCTCTACTGAGACGACGCAGTCGACCACTCACTTGCACGTAGCGTTGATGTGTCCGGTTCACTTTCCGACGCTGACGAACTCGTTGTTTGCGACAGAGTTGCTGAGCGTAGCTGCGAATGGACAGTTGCATCGGTCAGGTGAGTACGGGTGGAGCGAAGGAAGGGGGGGAGCACCGTTGTGGCGGTAATTAGTTGTGGGGGAGGGGGAATTATTTGAACGGTACAAGGCGCATGACGTTTTGTTTGTCCGGTTTCAAGCGAAATTTCGGACCTCTGCGAAATTTCTGACCTATTATTGTTTGTCAATTATTTTGCTTCTCAGAGTAAAAGAATAGAGTTTGGCAGTTACTTTTTGATGTGTGCTGTATTAACAAAAACTTTTAGGTTAGATGTCAGATACCCACAACAAGCTATAGTACAGGAATAACTATAACCACTTAAAAATATTGGACTTAGTCTTAGACCTCAATTATTTTCCTTTTTCTACCTTAACCCAAATCCTAACCCGACACACTTACTTAAACACCAAACCCTAAGCCTTAATCATCAGTTTTCTCAGCGTATTTGTCATGCATGGATTATTACTCTGTGCAAGCACATATGGCGTGGAGTCAGAAATGTCGCTTGACATCGGAAACCGTGACCATACCTTTACTTTGAACGTTCATGACCTTGGTTGGTTAACGCCAGTTATTATTGGTAAATTTTGTACAGTTGCTCTTACTCTCACTCGATCCCAATCTCAATTCACCCAGCCAAGCAACCTAAATCACCCGTGAAATGCACTTTTATTGCAATCAACTGCACTATTTCGCTTCCACGCGAAGTGGCGCTGTTCGAACCAGGGTGACCTTCAGTCTACAGCGGCTCGTTCAGAAGAAGAGCTTGAAGCTTAAAACGACGCAAATTAAATCGTCATTGGTTTGATGCACAACATAGCAGTGCGGGACTTAACAGGCTTGATACTAAATGTTGCATGTAATTTAATAACAATATGCGGTGACGTTTTGGGAATTTCAACCACATCTCATGACCGAAATAGAACGCAAATTGTTGGAAGTCAACGGTAAATTGTGAAATCAGGTTTAAGTCTTTCGACAGGAGTTGTAAAACACTAAATCTTATTTCAAAAAACACCAAATTTAATTTTAAAACCTCACCATGCATTGCGAACAAACAAACAGACAGAGAGAGCAATGAAAGCATTAAAGGCAAACGCTTACAACGTCCTTTGATTGGTCGCTGGTTTGCACTTTGCTGGTGGAGGCGGATGCCAGTTCTGACAATTGGACATCTTCGTTGACTACTTTCAAGGTATTGGATTTTGCGACAGACATAGAAGAGATGGCTATCCTCGAAATCTGCGACCTGCCGTGCTTGCTTGGCTGCTTCTTCACAACTGTAAATGCAAGAAAAGGGTTGTGGGTCCGGACCGAACTAACTTTTCGATTTCGTCAATGTGCGGGAATACAAAGCTTATTGGTGAAGACTCTAACACCCTCAGCATCTGCCCAAGCATAGAAACATTCACTGTGAAAAGGAAAACACCCTGCAGGGGGTCAAAATGACAGGTCGTGGCTACTAAGTCGCGGACAGCGCTGATAAGTGATCGCCCCACCCTGATTGTGACGTATGCCTATTGTCTATTACAGTGCACGAAAGAGAAACTTCTTCCTTTTCTAGTGTATCCAGGATAGCCAACCAAGGGTGTATATTGCGTTTTCTGCATTGAATTTAGATTAGACTTTAAATCCTAATTTTCTACTTAAAATATCAGATGAGCTAATAGTTGATTAGCAGCTAACTAATCCCAAGCTGATGTTACTTGCTAAAGACACGCTACACCCTAACGCGGCATGCTTGCACCACTATCTCCGAACGTTGGGACTTTCATCGCAGCTGGCCAGAGGTTCGCTGTATCCATTTTGCCGACAATCACGGCTTGAAAATATATAAATTTCCCGGGAAGCATATCAAGATTTCCCGCGGGCCGCAAAGTTGAAGACGATCGTCCCTTTACGACGTCACAAAAGGAGTTGAGTCTAACTATCACTGCGCGTTACCATGGATCAACTTGGATCGATTCACACTGAATCGTAAACAGTTCCATCACCACAGCGTACAACGCTACCGCTCGATGCCCAACAACGAGACACTGGCGGAGTGCAAAAGCGGTGGAAGCGGCAAATCTTCACCGCGAAGTGGCAGATTCTCGCAACGAAGCTTTCCTTGACCCGGGTCTTCAATTTGTTTGCTGTGGGAACTCTTTAATTTGAAAGGAATTTTTAATGCACGGGAATTGTAGATAACGTTTTTAAGTATTAAACGGAATGCTTCTACGAAGCTTCGCAACCATCGCCAGCACTTTAAGAACATTAACACTGTATCTAATGACCAACCAAATCGCAGACTAATTAGATTTTCTTCGGATGATAAATTTTAATAATCTCTTAACGCAAGTTTTGCAGCATTATCTTTAGCAAATACTGACAGCCCTAATTATTCAGATTTTTGTGCTTCCTACACCGAGTAACACTTATTGCTTCATCATATACAGAGGCAAAGAAGTTGGTTGAGTACGCTACACTCGCACGTAGTCCTGGAACGTGTTGTCCTTTAGTACCCTCTGACCACATGTGCCATAGCAGCAATATCCAAGCTCAGGTTGATCAAATTGAAAACGTTCTTCTGCATTTGACAAAAGCCTAACCTTCTCATCTTTGACAGCTTTGCAACCTAGAAAATAGAATGTAGAAACATTTCCTGTAACATACTGAAGCCAATATTGAACCGACTGAAGCCAATATTAAAGTTGCTTGAAACTTTTGCTCATGGACGTCTTCGTGGAAATGTGACATTTTTTTTGATAGGCTTCATTCGGCATAAAGTCAACGTTTTCTTTTGTCAACTTTTGTCGACGATGTATTACCTGGAGTTGATAGTGCTCAATAAACCGCACGAGTCAACAGCGACTTGCGAGCCATCGACATTCTTCTTGCGCATCGCACAGCACAAAGCGCATTGTGATCTCACAATATGTCTGCGCTCTCATATCCAGTATCCAACGTTGATGCATGGTCGATTAATTTAACTTCAGCAGGCAGTGAATTGGCGGATGCAGCAAAGTGCATTCATTTTGGGCTTGGCGGTTTCTGTCAGTAACTTTGGGAGGCAACTTTACTGACACGTATTGTTGAGTCAGAATGCCGCATTGTTGAGTCAGAATGCCGGCACAGCCATGGTTGCAC
>Ga0210059_1010626_pt1 | contig 14180 bp, 13 predicted proteins | sample Ectturendosymbi2_FD_188042 | JGI IMG/M metagenome (GOLD analysis project Ga0210059, IMG submission 188042) | Ecteinascidia turbinata endosymbiont from Florida, USA - Sample 2 (SPAdes) (version 2) | ecosystem: Host-associated > Tunicates > Ascidians > Unclassified | place: Key West, Florida... | reverse complement strand
CTTTCACCATGTCTGGCAGGCTGCGTTGCTGGAATCTCTTTATTGTGTCGGGTTCGAGGTGACCCACTTCATATCCTAGGAACAAAGGCCGGAACTATTACGTTGGCACGACATGCACTGATCTGAGAAGTGTAGACAGGTTATGGTGAAAATTGGCGTCGCCCGTTCTGCAAAGCGCCACTTTCCGCAAACCTTTAAGTAAAACTTTTCCAAAACCGGGTTCAAAAATCAGCAACGACATACGGCTGGGAGACTTTGAGACGCTTTTCAAATTTTCTACGTAAATACCAACTAGTTAGAAAAAAATTAACGAAAGCAATGCTAGCAAGCCATGAACAAAATAGGTTAATAAACGATCAAGTGGCTGAGACCCGTACATTGGAGCATGCAGGTCAGTTATCTGGCCAACTTTTTTCAGTCGGACCTCTACTTTTCCACGAAAAAACGTTTACCCAATGAAGATTCTAGACCAGTGGTTCTAAACCACTGCTCTGAGGGCCGCATGCGGCTCCCAAGCACCCTTCGTGCGGCCCTGATTGTAGGAACTTGCGAACCAACACTGTGCCAGTCGCAAATCCTTCCCGTTTTGTGCTGTAGCCTAAACGCAGGGTTCCTACGCAATTTTGAACATAAATTTGCAGACTTTTTCCAGACTCTAATTTTCCGAATGACATACCCAGGTCAAATACAGGCACTATAATAGTTAACATGATGAAGGTAAAATTATTATCATTCTTATCAAAACTATCAGAATAAAACATTATGAGAATGCGTGTTAAAAGATCAAGACTAGAAAATTATTGCCTTTTATCATACTAACAGACAAAAAGCTTTTTTTGACCAAACTTTTTTCCATGCTTCTCCAGACTCCGCAGGAAACCTGCCTACAATACCGATGACATGACCATGTCCAAGACATGTACAGTGCATGACGAACGAAACTAATGAAATTGTGGCCCGTCATCGATGGTGTAGAGGTGGAAAGCGAGTGTTTGTTTCAAAACCGATTTTGTTTGGTTGACGCAACAGCACAAGGGCATATCAATAAATATCGATATGTATTGAAAGGGGTGATGGGTGGAAGATAAAGAGTTTCGCTGATGGAGTCGCGCAGTAGCATTGATCAAGGTTGCCAATTTAGCGGATTTTAATCCTGTTTAGCTCCAAAATAATTTGTCTAGCGGCCTAAACAGTTGGTCTTATTCAAGGGGATTCTAGCGGAATTTTGGCAATTTTTCTTGCTTGAAAGGTTTTAGACTGGCCAAACCTGGCGTTAGTGTGCATTGATGTTGTGTTGGAAATCTTATCCTTTCATGCTGCAAGGCTTTAATCGTTAAAACACCTATATTAACCTGATACACTGCACGCAAAACTTTCGGAAAAGCCCAGGTGTGGTTGACCTCGTACGTTTCTCCAAAAAGCCCAGTCGTATGTGCTTCCGCAATGTAATTACAAGTGTAGCGAGATAACACTGCTTGAAAGACCCTAGCCGCATCTGTATACAACAGATAAACCTAGAAAGTTTGAAAAACACGGTTTGTTATTTGTGGAATAACCTAGATCGCTGATTTTCTTGTTTTTCCTTATTCCTCCCTAACAAATGAATTGCTCACATTTTCTAGAGAACTGCATTACGACTGGTGTCAAGCGAAATTTTTGATTTCACGCCATGTGCGAATGCCCAAAGGAGTATTCTGCATATCAAACACGCTGAGAAAACTGATGATTAGGGATTAGGATTTGGTGTTTATATAAGTGTGTTGGGTTAAGGTTATAAGTCCAATATTTTTCAGTGGTTGTGGTTATTCCCGTGCTGCAGCTTGTTGTGGGTATCTGACATCTAACCAAAAAGTTTTAGTTCACACAACACACATCAAAAAAGTAATCCCGAAACTTTACATCTTTATTCTGAGAAGCAAAATAACTGAGAAACAATAATAGGTCAGAAATTTCGCTTGACACGGGAGAGCAACTCAAACTACGGTGGTTCCCCGTTTGCTGTCAAGCCACTCAAGAACCATTTTAATTGTCTTTGACATCTGCGTGCTTGGATCAAGAAAAGGTTATGACAACCCGAAGAGGATTTCTTTTTCGTCGGTTCTTCTATTCTTCTTTGTCTGGAAACTTGCGGTCCATGACACTTTAACGTTATGGCCATTTGCGCCCCGACAAAACAACCTTTTCACAAATTGGTCATTAATTCCGCAGCATGCACATCAGGCCGCGACAGCGTGCCTTGCGGTCGGCACAACCTTTTATGGACCTGTTGTCGATTTTATCTTATTTACGGGGCTTCTGACCAGATAACCTCTGTATTTACGGTGCCCTGGCCTGCGTTGCCATAAAGAGTGTATCTTGCGCAAGGTACTCAGTACCATGTCTAACGAACCCCAGACACCTGTTTCCTCCCCACCACCAGTCACAAAAAGGATAAGCGCTGAGATGAACATTACAAATAACTGCTTTTATTGTAAAATAACATGTTCTCCGAAACTGTGCGTTTTGCAGTTTGGGTATTGTTTTTGCTCTATTAAAGGATAAGCATATTCTGCTACGTAAAGTTTACAGTTAGGCCTATTTTTCTGCTACACAACGTGGTGTCAGTAAAAAGTAAATTAAATGTTTCATGGCTATTTGCCACAAAAGCAATGTCATTCCAATAAGTTGAAACTGCGCTTATTGAATTTATACAATTCTTTCAACTTATCAGTAAGGCATTCACTGAGAACACTGGTGTCTGCAGTGAACTCTTTAACACAACACATCAACAAGTCCACGTTCTCCATCTCCACCATTTCAACACAGTTACACAACAATGTTCAATTGTCTGTCATTCCAACTCAAACGCAATAGGTTAAAAAATCTTGAAATCTACCCAAGCGCAGAATATACTGTAGTTATTAATTACATTTGCACGCAAGTTACAAAACAAAAAAAAAGAAACATTACAATTTTTTGAAAAATGAGATCTTGCAGAAGCAGAAAAAAAACAACTTATTTCTCCTCTCCAAATTATTCTTCCATCAAGCAAATTTCCTCACCATAATTTAAAATACCTCCATCAGTGAGTCAAGTGGCTCCCGGTTGAGAACCACTGAGCTAGATGGCATCAGCCTTTCTGGACATACCCGTCAGATCTCGGCAGTTAACATTTGTAAAAAAAAATCTTAACAAAATTGCAGCTACTTTGCCCGAGACAAGTTCTTATCCTTTTTCTTTTCACCTAAGCACGAGGACTTACAGTCTGTTGCATCCAGGTTAGGTCGCTGTTGCTGATTCTGGCACACACAAGAATGCAAACAATAGAAATACACTGGGTTTGGTGGAAGCATTCGAGAAACTTTTTCCAAGAACATACCTTGCCTGCTTTGTTTACCGAAAACATCCTGACTGCCCTGAGATGGATGGGTTAGCAAGCCCGACAGTTTTATCAAAACAAAACCCGATTTTTTATTTCTCCGCTGCATAAAGTATGTCAAACGACGTCAGAGAAACCCAAAAATGCCACACCGTGTGGCCCACACGGATCATCCAACTCAGGTCTTCCCGCGCAATTGGGCCGTTATGAACTTCTAGCTGCGTCATTTACAAAGTTGTCAGGTGTTTTTGGGGTGGATTTGAAATAAAAAACTATCTTTGAAAGTCATATATTGGTAAAAGTTCCCTGAATTCAAAAATGTTTTCAAATCTAAAAATACATCAATTATAAAAAGAACATATCTTACATTTGACAAACGTTTTCAGAAGTAACAACTCCATATCTGAATTTCTCGTATATGCCTTTCTCTCTAGTCAGGCTAAATAAGAGAGTGAAACGCATTCGCAACAACCGGATCTGTTTGCTCTTATTTATGTAATACGCAAAACACGAAGAGCAAGAGGTGTATTTGGACAAGGTTTAAGAAAAGTTGGGAGCTGACGGTTAGTGCTTGAGTTTGAAAGTGTTTATTTGTACTTTATGGAAATTGTTCAGCATGTGATTGGAAAAGTCATTGTCTGTCATTTATTTTACGTCTTCTGCTTTAATAAAAAAAGGAAAACTTCAGCAAGGAAGATTTGTCGCATCAAGAGATAAATACCAGTTCACGATTCGGGTTCGTTTTCATTTGATACTGTTTTCGAAAATTACTTGACAATGCTGATCCAAATGGATAAATACTTCACAACCCGTAATCGCCACCTGCGTTCGTTGTACGGTCGTAAAGAGAAAGCAGTGAAGTTTCGCCTCAGCTCCTGAAGTCACGTGTCGACAGTGGCGAGTGGCGTAAGCATTTCGGGCGACTAGCAGAACCAGGAAGGATGTTGGACATTTATCTCAAGCGGATGTTCTTGCTGCATGAGTTGGGAAGTGGCAACCGTATCGCTGGAAAGACTGTAGATCACCAAGCAAATGCTTGTCAACTTTTAACCGCGCAAGTTCCGTTCTTAACCGCAGTCGCTTCCTTCCCTCATAGAAAAAGTCAATCCGTCGGTCTCCCTACTCGGTTAGCGGTCCAGCAAAGCGATTCACGTCACGTTAACGAAATGGCTGGACGCGCGCATCACTCAGTTTTTCCCAATGCTGCCAAAAGTGCATGCGACAGAGGCCTGCCGATACCGAATGCGCGGAAGTTTTGCCCAATTTCAAAATGGAGAAGGGCCAGTTTTAAAAAATGAGTCGTTTTTCCAGGAAAACTAACATCCACGCAGTTGAAGGAGCGGAAATTTTGTTCGATTTCGACCACATGCTTTAAAGTACACACGAGCCGCGAATTTTTAGGGGCTATGCTTTCGACACTTCTTAACACCTTTTTTCACACTGTAGTACGTCTTTGGTGATTGCTGCAGCTTCGCTGTTCAAAGGAAGCAACAGTTGCTCAAAAACTGTAGCCAAACGTAAGATCTCGAAAACAACCATACAGATAAAACCAGGGTCCCTACGCAATTTTGAATATAGATTTTCAAATTTTTCCAGTTCTTTTCCGGACTTTTTTCAGACTTTACTTTTCCGAATGACATACCCAGATCGAATACATGCGCTATAACAGTTAACACGATGAAAGTAAAATTATCAATGTGATTAAATATTATCAGAATGCATGTCGAAGCATCAAGTCTGAAAAATTATTATATTTTTCCATACTAACAGACCAAAAAATTATTTTTCAGACTCTTCCGGACTGGAAAATGACCAACTTTTTTCCATACTTTGAGACTCCGTAGGAACAAACCCCATCTCTTTACAATTACACCCTCTCCCAACAAGAAATTACTTCATCTCCTTATATTGGAAACTGATACAAACATCTCTGTAACAGAATTAAACCTAAATTATTGTACGAAACATTTACAGCAGTTTTATCATTTTACTTGCAACACCTAAGTTTTGTTCGAGAATTTTGGGAGCTTGCGGGAATGTTGTGTTAAGAATTTAGCAACTGCCCAACATGCTCGCACTGTTTTTTTGATGTTCTTACTGATGTTTCGCTTCTGATGAATCAACTCAAAATTTGTGTGAAAGAGATACGGAACACAATAAAGCGCATTACGTGTGACGAGAATGCCACGTCAAATGTTGGACGTGAAGATGATGCTGTGACAAGAAACCTTTCTTCAAAGCGTGAACATCGCTAAGTCTGAGCGAAAGCAGAACGTCTGAGAAGCCGCACAATCAATTGTTTCACGACACGTTACGTCTCGCTTTAATCACTGAAGAGGAGGGGAACAGTAGGTGCACAACGAATTTCACATGAAGCTAAGGACAGCTGTTGATCAATCTAAGCGCAAAACAAGGGTGTTTCGTTGCAAATTTTTATCCAAAAAATACCGAGGTTGTGGTGGCAAGTTACTGGCATGTATGGTACTTCGTCGAACACGTCACCACAGCAATTCCATCAACAGGACTGAAAAAGCTACTTTCCCATCTTTCAATCCTTGTGAATTTTACTATTTTTACTGCTAAAATTTCAGCATTACGTGTTATTATAGACTGCACTTCTTCAGTTCCTGGCCTCACCTTGAGGGCTTAGCGTGTAACAGGATATTGAAACAGCTCCGAGGAGAGAGTCACTGAAGCGGAACATAAATGTGCCGGGCGGACAGCTGACGAGCATCCTGTGACAATCCGCCTTGCTGATGAAGCCGTGGATTAGTCTGGAGACGGAGACAGAGATCAGTCTGTGGCATTGACGTAAACAAGATTTCGGCCCCTGATCTTCAAAAAACACGCCCGACTCGCCTATCACCGCATGCTACAAAAACAACATACAGCGTTCATGAAAGCTAAAAAATCACAACCTTAAAGGAGTATACAGATGGAGGTGCTCAATAATCACGTTCAGAGCAACGAGCTTACAAACGAGAGCAAGATACGAAACGCCAAAGCTGCACAAGCACTTACTCCTCATTCCAGTATTTCTTCACGTACTGACTCGAAACCAGTTCCATGACTTTGAAAAACCAAGTCCAAAACGTGAAAGTTTTGGTTGGAAGGTTTTCCCGGTTGAACTGTCGCCATGACACCATCGTATTCGGTTCTACTACTTCTCGCCCTGAAAGCAAACTTTTGGTATCAAACGTAGAACAGCGATAGTCACTAAAACTTTGTCGGCAACGAGTTTCGTGTCGGCAAATTTTTTGTATGTTCATGAGTTACGTGCTTATCTTAGCTCTAATGGCGGATGAGTTTTTTTGGGGGGTGAGTTACATGCTTCGTAAATCGACTTTGAGCGACTTTAACTCTGCGAACAAATAGCATAAGCCAAATCGGCAAAGAAATGCATAAAGTAAGCACGTTAAGATTTGTAACAGTTCCACCAACAACAAACTTGATCGTTTAAATGAAAACACGTTATCCAACGGAACGACATGAATCCGATATTCTGCGTAGCTGGCAGCACTACTGCTTTCGTCACCACAAGTAATAGTTTGAAATTTAAAAACAACTACAATTCCTAACTCGCTGCAGTAATCATCGTCAACATGTGCAAGTTTTCTTCAATGCAAAGGTCGTTTAACGCCGACGTTAGAAGATCGATCCTTGAGCTAGATATGACAAGGTGTTCCCTGAGCCAGAGCATGTGCCTAACTCCCAACCAAAATACATTTTCCTCACTTAAGTTTGCTGCTAATTGCTCATATCTACATTTCAAAAAAGCGCGTAAATACCAAATAGCTTTAAGGTCAGGTACTGTCTCGCATTTATGTCCAATCCCCTTTCTCTGTGAGGATTTCCAGGATCCCTTTCACATTCTTTCACCCACAACCAATGAAGACCGTCCAGAATCCAATTCCACTGAACTTGATCGGGAACATCAAAGGGACGCCGAACCTAAACACACGAATAACATCGTAGCCAAGAACTCCGTTTTCCTTTATATTTTTTTATCCTAGTTTCGAATCGAACAAAACATAAAATGCTTCAACGCACTTCCAAGCCATTTTTAACCATTTTTTTCAGGAGGCACACATGATGTTTATGATACATTTAGAAAAGTTCGTGTAACTGTTTCGAAAATATTTTCCCTACTGTGTTTAGGTCAGATCACTAACTGGAAGATGTAGGCAAACTTGCATGGCAAACATAATTTCTTACGAGCTTTCGAGAACGAGGCTGGTGGCAAAAATTAACTGCACATTAAAATGAAAATGACAAACAGCATATTTTTTGCGTTAGCTAAAAACCAGCAACCATATACAATAACTTTTGATTCGCTATCTAAACCGTACTCTCACGTCCGGTATAGCATCATCATAATGAAAAACGTAATGCAGCGAACTACATCGTCATGATCATGCCATAGCGTCCTTGACAGTGGAACCTATAGACGATGTTAAAGCTGGACGAATATATGCTTATTCTAAGGAAAAGAAGCGAGTTGGGTGGTTCCTGTACTTCAGTAGCCTCCAAGCTAATGACAATTAAATGCGACCACCTATAACTTCAAGACAAGCGCCCCTTATTGTGATGCATTGGCCAAGTGATTTGCCAGCTTGTCCGGTATTTTGGGAACCACGCAGGATAAGTCATCAAATGTTGAGGTCGCAACAACTTTTCGTTCTCGGTTTGCAGTTCATTGGGGCTTGGTGGGCGACACTTTCCCATTAAGTGGACGTTGTCCTTTGTGGCAATCGCGTCATTGGGGTTGAACTCCTTCGTCTTTGTAAAGCACACATATGCGATGTGGTTTTCAACACAGTTGCCATGCCACTCATGCACCTGTAGCTTAACTTCAGTGTGTTTATGTACAAAATTTTATGGTGCCATTTTACATCCTGGGCGTGTTTGCTGCAGCTTCGAAAGTTTCTTTTGATGAACGTAAAAAACAACAATGACAACCTTACGCCAGCGTGTAGCAAGTCGAATCGATCCGGTTTATACGAAGTCGACAAAATTTGACTGCACACAAACATCTGGCGGCTCGCAAAGGGGAAAAGCGATGGACTTACTGCTTCGGAAAAAGCGTTGTCCCAGAAGATGGTCGCCTGCGCGTCGGCCTCCTGCTTGCCGTGAGATATGACAACGATCGGTAAGGACATCGCCTGCATCAAACAGAAGGGAATGCAATCGACTGCTGGTTTTCCAACAGATGGAACGGCGTAGATGTGATGGGGACGAATTAAAATGAAAACTGGTGAGTCAGGCTTCCTTCATCTCTTTGCACACCTTTGCTAGCTTAGATATCAACATCGTTTGTACAGACGAACAGTCGAAGTGAAGGAAAGCGAAAGCATTTGGGTTTGTGCCGAAGTAAAAAAGTCTAGTCCAGCTATGTCCAACCCAAATGCCTTACTGAGCCAAAAAGTACGTCAACTATCTTGACCAGGGCCGCACATTGAATGGCATTATAGTCACATTGAATGACATTATAGTGAGGGTCGCACATTGAATGCTAACTTTGATTTTAGTAAACTAAATTTAGTTTAAACGAATATACTGAAAGTGTTCGAATCATAACTGCAGTGGTAACAAATGTGATAAGTGGCACTGAAGCCAACCTGCATCAAAAATATCGAATTCAAGATTATCAAAATAAGGACAGGGTGTCAGTATGTAGGATACTTTTGCTACAGTGAAAACCTAAACTGGGTCGCACAAAACCCTCGACTGAGCCGCATGCGGCGCGGATTGGACATTGCTGGTCTAGTCCTTTTGAGATTAAACACAAGCTCACAGAATCATGAAAAGCCTGCAACTTTAGCACTCTGGCGTGCATACGTAATAAAAATATAGGCCGTTTTGCCGAAATTGCAAACAAACGGCTTTTCAAATAAAACAAGTCGCTCAACACACACACACAGTCTATGTCAAGGTTTCTATGTCTGACCTTGTAATGACGACCCTTGATTGGTGAAACCCGTGCGTCACATGACTCAGCATATCAGCAGGTCTTGGCAGAACTGCAAGGTGTCAGATTCAAGACCGCAAGCGATTTTGGTAAGCACATACACTTAGCGCAGTATGGACGATTATTAGGGGGATTTGAGCAGAAACGGGTGGTTTTCATTAATCTATTGTTGAAAAATGTACCATTTTAGTAGCTGGTGGTATTTGCTTGTGACCAATAGAGTCGGACACTTTTTTTAGTCCAGAGATCCGCAGCTTGAGGTTCGCCTTATGAAGGCTCAGTTTGCTTTTGAGTCGATTTTACACTGCAGGAGATATGCGCTGGATTTATAAGTTGACACCTCCGACAAGAAAATGGACCGTTGTAACGGGAAAGCAAAGTCATGTGGTTGCGAAGCACAAGGGAAACTAAACTTTAACTTACCTGCGCGATGACGGCACAGTCTGTCGTGGAAGGGAACCTCAGGTTAATGGTTGCGCGGAATATCATGCAGAACTTTTCCTCGGCGACAACATCAGCCCTGCCACGATCTCCTCTTTGCCGCATGCTTAAAGACTGTAAGTACAGTACAACGAAACGGTCTCTCAAAACAGTAGAACCTCGCGTGACAACGACCACCACCAAAACACACGAAAACCTCGCTTTACGACCATCTCGGCATTTAGATCAAATAGCTGCGGTCTCTTGAAATGCCTTAGCGGTCACCAATGTTAAGCCCTTGCAAGGACTTTGAGTACAAGCGCCGACTACGACTACCAAATTAAGCAACACTATGCGAAGAAGGGTGACATTTACATCCATACTGAAGCAGTCCATGGCAGCCCTTCCAGCACCGCATCAGCAAGTTTTTTAACTGTCATTCCTTTTTTTTCAACAAGTAATATAACAACCTCTTCCGCAACAACACCTCACAGCATTTTCACACAGCAGGTGTACTTGCCATGTTTCGCATGTGAACGTGGAGTTGTCGCGTCTGTTCGACGAAGTCCGATTTTGCGCTGTCATTTAGTATTTTGCCAGACGCTTTCCTGCAAAAAAAACAAGTACAAATGCTACTTAAGAAACAAAAGTACTGCCAAAGCGAAGGCTTTTATTTTGACAGTCGACATATTCCTTATGTTGCAAGAGTTGGCGCATTTAATAACGAGTGGGACGTGTTTTCAATGTCGCAACTGGTATTTCCAATTGGAACGGCTGCAATTCAAAATCAAAACCGCCTTTTTGAAGTAGTTCGCAACCTGGACAGTTAGACAAATCTGACCCTGGCAGTGTTCTAAAATGCAATGGAAAACAAGCGCTTAGGATCAGGAGGCGTCCAACATCAGCAGCACCAGCCTAACTGCATAAGTCAGTTGCGGATCGAAAGGTTGGGTATTTATAGTATCTGCGACGAACGAACCGGTTGGTTGCGTTCTCGCTTGAATATCTGCGGCGATTTCAACCATGCAAATCTTACTTACAGTTGAGTGGCAGGACCGTTTTCCATGACTGCACATGCTACGTCCGTGCTCACCAGCATGACTCGCGTATCGAAACGAAACTGCAAGCAAGAAAAATCATACTTCGCTGGGACCAGTCCGATCAGGTGGACAGCCGAATTTCGTTTTTAGCAAAAGCACATTTCTCGCTGAGAATATTACAAAAGCCATAGTTACCTGGTGAATGCTTAAGCCGTCTGCCACCAAATGGCGTAATTGACACTGAAACTTTTTGTCTTTCATCAGGACTTGGGGTGGTTGCTTTTCCACGACAAGACCTCTGACGCAAAAAAGGAAAAATGTTCGTTTCCAACATTCGTTTAAGAAAAAGGAGACAAAGCATGAGATATCAAAGAAATCATATCGCAATGCAAGGAAGTGTTTGGCCCCAGCAACAACCAATTACAAACCGTCAGAAACTCCAGAAAGACACTTCAGTTTGATTTTCAGTTATCTTTATTTTTTTAATGCAGCTGGCGGGGTAGCGACAACGAACGCGTAAATAATAAATTACGGCATTTTTCAACGTAAGAACGAACGCCTTTGAGGCGAGTACATCACTTTTTGACGCATGTTAACAAAGATCGCCCCACACAGATACAAACACAACTTCGACTCCAGTGTTGGCAGTGGAGCGATGAATCGTTCGAAAAACACGCTTCAACAATATTGGCGCCTCACATTTCGACCAAGTTCCTCGTCATTTTCTCGTAATTCGCTTGCAGCTCGGTGAGGATCTCAGCGCAGAGATGTTCGTCAACGGCTGGCTCGACTTCGAACTGGCTCAGCTTCAGAACTTGCTCCAGGCTGGCGCTCAACAGCTGGGCGAGCGGTTTGCAGCTTTAAAAAAGCAACAGAAAATGCCGACCTAAAATACGAAACACCAACCACTGCTTTCATCACAGCTTGCTAGTAATTTCAAACAAAATACGCAACATATTTGCACAACAAATAAATCGACTCTCGAATTCACCTCTTGACAAGTACGTAACAAGAACCAGCAAATTTCAAATTAATGACAAAATGCTTCACATTTTTTCGTAAAAATAAACAGCTCTCCATTATCCATAATATAAAACTTCACATTTTTTAAAAGTTGCAATAGCTTCAATAAAACATTAAATTGACACCCAATCTCAGCAAAAAATACCGATGCTTTCTTCAAAACATTTTACCAGTCTTCGAGTTGGTCAATATCGCAACTGTCTACACGTTTCCCATTCATGGCGTAAGCCTGAGCCCTGCGCCATTCTTTGATCTCGTGAGCGATGCGATTCCTCAATGAATCGAGCTTGACGCAAATGTGGTTCCTGTGCTTTTCGATTGTGATGCTCTGCAATACGAGGCGGAGATCAGTAAATGCAAACAATAAACAATATTATACAACACACCATCCGCTCGCTGAAGTGGTTGCCACACCCTCGCACAGGCGGCACAGGATACGCGAGACGACGAAAAAGAAACAAACCTCAAAAAATTCCATACGTTTTCAATTAAAGACCGCATACGTTGACAATCTTGACTGCTAAATTTAACGGGAACAGTAAAACTCCATGTCAGAAAAGCGTTCCAGGCAGAAATAATGCCAGGAAACCACCGAACATGAGCGAGCGTCAACGACAAGTAATTTGAGCGTACATCCGGTCAGATGATGTTTAGCCAAGCAAGGCGAGAAAATATTTACCCAAGGAGAAAATACATTTTTCCAGCAACAGGGCGATGAAAGTTTGGAGTTTTGGTTGATACAGAAACTTGACGCCACTTAGCAATGTGACAGCAATCACACCATTGTTTCGCATATAATTGGTTGGGCGATTACGCTAAGCCGGGATGAGTGGTAGTTACGCTCCACGAAGTGAACTTCACCCCGGTGGATGACTTCGATGAACCTACAACAGTGGATACGCAATGATTGGGCTTACTGTGCATAAGCAGATGAATGGTGACGCGGGAGACCTCCAGCGCGATTCGCAATGACGAACTCCGCGAAGCTGTGCCGGGATTTGGGACAACATGAAATCAGGTTAAGCTAACCAAGTCTAATCCACGCGGGCATTTCCGATTAACCAGGAAAACGCAACTAAATGCAGCATCAATGACAGTCGCTGCAAGAACAAGAAACGCAGCTCAGCAAACAGATTTTCCACACATTTTCAAAAAACATTTTCCATACTTTTGCAATACCTTTTCAATACTAAATGAAAAAATTAATATCATCAATGTCGTCATTTTTCCAAAATTTTATTAATGCAACACAATGCGGAAAAAGATTTACGAAACTGTCATCAGTGGTAAAGAGCAAAATCTGAATAAACAAAAGGTTGATTTTTGATATTTTCCATAGTTTTTCAATACTATATGTGCATTTTGGCCAAAATCAATACTTTTTCAAGGTCTTGAAAACCAATTTCACAATTCAATACTTTTTCAATACTTTCAATACCGCGTGGGAACTCAGAGTAAATACCTTACTTTGTTTCTTATTGCGCAACTACTGCCTTTGAAACTAAGCTCTTCCTGTTGCAAAAAGTGTTAGTGACGAAAAATGAGTACAAATGCGGAGCTAAGCCGAGCGCGCAATGCAATGCGGTTTCTGGTCGGGTACAACAGAGGTTGAAGGAAATCGAGACGCATAGTAAAAAGCTAATCAACCACTTAACGTACTGAAAGTACTGTTTGCGCGCAGTTTCGGGTTTCTTATTGCACTTGATTGACGTCAGGAAATATCGCTTGCATAAGCAAAAAGTACACTACCTTTCAAAACAGTTTCACAAAAGCAAAGCACTTTTAGTACAACGACATGAGAGCAAGTTAAAGTACATCAGTCGAGCTGACATGTATTTCTCAACTGCTTAGCTCATGATTAAAAATGAATAAATGAATTTTTTATTTTTGACGGAGTGCAAGGCTATCCATTATCCAGGTGCTTCAACAGCCGATTGCGAATAAGCGCTGATCAAAAAATATAAGCCATTACCAGTTCAAGGTACGCCTGTGCCACTCAAACCTGTAGAGCGCCCGATACCAATGCGACAAATTATACTCCAAACCCAGCCATGTCAAACGGATACTACTGAACAGGCAACAAAACTTTCCTCGTGATGTGAATAGGCGGAAAGGCCTGTGAAGCTCTGATAAACAAAAGCTTGCACCTTGCACGAGTCATCTGGTTTCAAGTGTGTCACTTAAATCGTTTCGACGTGGGTTGCCATATGATTCGTGTTAATTCAACACATTGACCAAGTACTAACACATACACAGTTTAGAAAATTCGTAATGTCCAGTGGGAATGCAGGTTTAAAGGATTGTTATTTTACTATAGTCAGGATTTTTTTAAGGAAAATGTTAGGTACCCGGTACGGACCAGAAGGGACCC
>Ga0210059_1010625_pt1 | contig 14180 bp, 4 predicted proteins | sample Ectturendosymbi2_FD_188042 | JGI IMG/M metagenome (GOLD analysis project Ga0210059, IMG submission 188042) | Ecteinascidia turbinata endosymbiont from Florida, USA - Sample 2 (SPAdes) (version 2) | ecosystem: Host-associated > Tunicates > Ascidians > Unclassified | place: Key West, Florida... | reverse complement strand
GGATGATGCAATCATAAACAAATCTGATGCAATCACACGGTTGGAAAGGCATGTTTTTTTGGGTACGCGACTTTTCGGTCTGACCGATTCGGTCTGGCCATTTCGGTCTGGCCGATTCGGTCTGGGCCGTTTCGGCCTGGGCCATTTCGGTTTCAGCCGTTTCGGTCTGGGCCGCTTCGGTCTGGAGACATTTCGGTCTGGGCCGTTTCTGTCTGGGGACATTTCGGTCAGACTATGAAATCTTGCAGAAATTTTACATGTTCACATTTTAATGCAAACGTAGTCAGATCAACGAGAAGTTTTATTTGAAAAAACTACAAACATGATCCAAGATCCAACAGCTAATCAGCATCAACATGTGATTTTCATTATCATCAGCAAGCAAATTAAATCATTATCGACATTTTGCAATTAAATACAAATTCGTCAAAGTCATAATTACAATTCAGATTTAATCGCAATCATGACTCCTCGAAGGCGATTGGTATGACACCAGCTAAAATGATATTTCGCCTGCCTATAATCATTTAAATAAACGAATGTAATAAGTTGTTTATCTACAGAAATGTCGTGACAGAATTGTCCCCAGACCAAAACGGTCAGACGGAAATGTCCTGTGATCGAAACGGCTCAGACCGAAACGACCAGACCGAAACGACCAGACCGAATCGGCCATACCGAAGCCGCCGGACCAAATCGGCCAGACCGAAAAGGCCTGTTCCGTTTTTTTTTCATTGGGTGGTATTGAACTTTTGCACACGACAGTAAGGAGAATGGTAAAGGCACGTACCGTGATGAGGAGAATGCTGCACGCGTGCGACGCGTGTCTTTTTCTCTATTTTGTTGAGGAAAAAAACGAATACAAAATCAAGATGAGCATTACTAATATAATTAGTTTTTAATTGATTTGTTTTTTTACGAGATGTCCACGACCCACCCAGAACGTACCGCAACCCACTTTTGGGTCACGTCCCGCATATTGAGAATCGCTAATCACATAACTTCCCAATCCCCTTATTAGCTGCAGTGCCTTCCGGGTCGCAATTTTACTTATTGTTTCAAACAACGCCAACCGAGGGTCATTTCTCTGACCGTCCCGCTGGCTCCTCAGTAAATATTTCACAGCTGCCCTTCTTCCATTGCGATCAAACCTACTTATCATTGGACCCGAAAGGAATCTGCCATTCAGTGCATGACGGAAGGTCGTCCGCCAGTTCGATTGCTCCATTACTTCCTCAACAGCCGCGCTTGACTGCAGCCTGCCATTGATCATAGCGGATGCTTCAACTTCCATCAAGTGGAAGAGGCGTCTGTCTTTGACGCGCACCGATCGAGGACATGCAAGGGTGAACTTGCTGTTGCGTAATCCTGCACTTTCTGAACAAATGAGAACCCGTGTTTGCTGAGTTCGCCGCCGAGCTCTTCCTTCCCAGGTATCGATTTACCTTCTCCAAGCTTCGCATTGCTACAACCTTATCTGGACAATTTGTTAGTTCCACCAGTTGAATACTCGCACCACAGTTGTAGGCGAAGTGTGCGATGGGCTCCAGTTTGATTAGAAACTTCCTCACGGATGCCTTACAAGTACGGCCGCCAAAATACCACTTGTACTCACTGCATCAACTGTTTTTGTTTAAACACTACCCGCGACATGCAAGTATAGCCGCTGTCATTTCAAAGTACCTTTCATTTTGTTACACATTTTTTGCCGAAGGTCTTCTGAATCGTCAGTTGCAGTTTTGCGGATGAAAATAACTAATTTTAAAAAGTTTCAAAATTTGGTGAGTATTGATGTCACAAATTCATTAAGTTTAGATTAATTTGCTGCTTTTATAGGTTTTTATGAGGGTGGAAAACTCCAAAGAACACGATTTTCCTCTTTGACAATGCACCAACGCAAGCTCTTTATGCCCTATGGTAAGCTGTATTGTAATTCTCACTTTTAGGAGATACCGGATGAAAATCACTCATCGACAAGACCCCAAAAAGTATTCTGACGTCTGTACATCGGCTTTTACCAGGAAATTCGCCGATTGTTTTGGCTTCTTGCCAATTCATTTTCAACATTTTTCAACACCTCCACACGTCATTTATGAATACGACTTTGGTCTCCAATGTCATGATGTCGAATCGTCACGTTGAAAAACTTTGATTTCGATATATCAGCTGTTGCTGAATTGTTACAGAAATGTCATGCAATCTTGGAAATGAAACAAAACTTGGGTCGGTCACTATTTTGAAACAGGATTGTAATGGATTCTTCTACGTAATATTGTTAACATTGAAGTGTACTGTTTCTGTCCAAGAGCAAATTTGAATTTGAGGTCAATGTCCCATGGCACAGAAACGTTTAACCGTTTGAATGCAATGAAAACCTTAGACACATGGTTTTCGTGTTTTTTTAAGTTTTTCAAGATTAGCGAATTTAGCAGGTTGTGTTAATTTTTTCCCCGAATTTGTGAAAGTTTATTTTAATTCGCTCAGGTAGTAGATATACAGTACGTTGTTTTTCACATACGTTCGCCTGCTAATGTTCGGTATTGATGCTTTGTAACATAAGGGAAGTAAGGCCGCGGTTTCTGTTAGCCTTTATTGCAATTAGAATTAAAAGCAAAATAAACAAGAGAGGGGAGAGAGGTACCAAAGCTCAAAAGCTATGTAAGTAAATTGATGAGAAACGAAACAAGTTTCAAGCGACAAATGTTTGATTTGAAAAATCCAATTTTATATGACTTCGATTTTGAAGATCTGCCTAAAAGCGTAATATATTTCAAAAGAATTGTTTTATAAAAATGCTTTGCTTAACAGAACGGAAAAGTGAAGATCTACAACTTTTAAACTTCCTCCATAGTACAGCAGACAAATGGTTATCGCACTGTACCGCGTAAATATGGGTTAACACAATCAAAACCACACAGAGTAAACGTTTTGACTCATAGGGAGTTTGAAATTGTTGTGGAGTATCGATTTTTCGTCGAATTCTGGTTTTAGAAAAATAACAAAGATGGCATTTGAGAGAAATCATATCAGAAAAAATGTTGATGCAAAAAAGGCAGATCAAAGCACAATTTATATGCTTGGTTGTCATTTAGCCACAGCAGTGCGGTAAATTCAACGCTACGCGCATTTGCACAGTTTTTCTCCATTGTGCTGATTTACTTTTGTGGAGCATAGGAAAAGGAAACCAGAAAAAGGTCGGAGAAATGAACCATAGAGAGGAAATAGAAACAGATTGATTCAGAGCAATTTCGTTAGAAAACTTTCTGTTTTCGATTTCTTCCTAAAAAACAACCTATTCGTCTTTGCGTTTTGAAACTTGCAGTAACTGTGATTGCTTGATGGACTTCCGACCTTGGTACAACGTTTTGTCGGCAAGCAGCAAATGATAACCACTATGTGCAGCAATAGAAAACCGCTGACCGGCTATTTGGGGCACTTTCGAAACCCTTCCATACATCTACTTTTGTTGAATAAGCCATACAGGAACGTCATATGCGATACACAAGCACGCAAGCAGGATCGACGTGAACACAGCGGGCAATTCATGTTTGCCTTGAAATAGAACTTCCGAGGCAGCCACGTAACGTAATCCGGCGCGAAATTAACTTGTTACAACGCCGCGCATTGATGACGCAGCGGAAGATCATAAAAGTGACAAAAACTCAAGTGCTTCGTTCAGATCTGTAATGCTTGTGAGCGTTCAAGTGGCGCTGAACCTCCTTATAGGGTCAGCAGCATGTTAAGTATTTTCCTCAGTCATGGTAAAAGTTGAGTGTTACAAGGACGCTTTCGTGTCGTCACTGCTGCTTGTCATAAACGAATCCGTCACGGCATCGCGATAGCATTAAATAAGTCTTTTGCTTCTTCTGCACATCGACATGATGTGCAATCTTGGAAATTTTCATCATGTGCTATATGCTACTGTAATGGTAAAAAGAGTTGAAGCACCTCAAAAAAGAAGTGAGAGTTTGTGGGTCTGGGGTCTAATTACAACCTTGACTGACCATACTCCTTGTAATTTTCAATTTCCTTAGTTTCAATGCGTTTCTTGTGCGATAAATGCGTGCAATTGCCGCATTTGCATCTAGAAATTACTGTGTATGTACTGAATGTAGGTTTACACAAACTTATTTCCAGGTTTTGACAAATTCCAAACTACATGTGGATTTGCTTACTCCATACAAGGATAATGACTGTGAAGCGCCTGTGTGCCTGCGCGCAAATTTCCGCACGCCTTCGATGTTTCAGCGTGTATGTTGCATTAGTACTTCATGTCTCCACAACGTGCAGTAACATGATACTTCTAGCGATGTAAACGGAAACAATACATCTTGCTGTGCAACGTGGGGAGAAAAAACATGTCTTCAATAGGTTCCAGCCATCGGAAAAACACACGCCAGGAGGACAATTTTGATTAAGCAATGGGAAATAGTTCACAAAAGGCAGCTACGGTTCTGCAAAGTGAAAATAAAAAACAAAGGACATCAGTATTTCTTCCGCAATGTCAGAGTTACTCATTAAAGCACAGATTACATATGCTGTCAGCATTAAAATTTTGTGTGGTTTGATTACAAGCGCTTTCCTTTGCATAGGATGAGCAACAAAACAAGATCATTTTCCAACCAAAATTTTTAAATCTTTTGTGTTTTCAACCCAGTTGAAGACACGATCGGTTGGCCCAACTGATTTGATTTTAGATGTCCAACTATAACGACGAAATGCAAAAATCTTAGTTGTTAAACTTAAATGGTTAAAAGCCTAAAAGTGCTTCATGTAATTTTTATAATTCAATATACTGTATACTCTTAGTCCAACTGAAGTTACTACCGATCAAACTGAGACGCACACGGCATGTGTACGAATAAGTGATGTTGGCGCGAGGTCACGTCCGAAACGTTGAACTCCACTGATATTAATATAAATTTCAGTTAACGGATGAACAATGATCTAACGAACAAAAAATTACGTAGCTTGATAGAGTCTTTGCAAGCAGAAACTCTGGAAAGCATTCATTTAAACACGTGACCGCAGATGAAGATTATTTTACGCTTTTACGAAACCACTTTTATCAGGTAAAACAAAGCAAGTGATCGAAGTTCAAAACAAGATTGTGGTCGAATGTTTCATGCGCCGACACGCCTTCCGCCTCTGCTTTGAAGTCGCCCTTGCGTCGCGCCCATACGAAAACGTTCTAAAATAAGCCTTTATTACTGTATTAATGGGCATGTATGTCGCTGCCTCAAAAATTGATGAAGTGTATCTACAGCAATTTAGTTGCACCCTTTCTGCACTCTTGGTTCGGCAGTGTTACTCATAGGCGAAAGTTAACTTAAAGTCACGGTATTTATTTGTATAGTAAACGTATGGGTAAATTTGCACATGAGCTCACTTCCTTTTCTCCCACATGAGTGGCTTCTTTGTTATCCAAAGACGCAACAGCAGCCGTGGTATCTCCAAAGTGACCAAACTGAATGTTGCTAAGTATTTCAGCAGCAGATAACAACTGTGTTTTATTGAAACAGTCCATACAGACCCACCTCGTGTCACATGACGCAGGTTTCAACGTGAATCAGAAGTGTGGAGTGCAAAGCTGCTGCTAATACGTAACGATTTACGCGCTGTCTGTAACAGCTTTGTATTTGATCTGTGGTGCTGGAATCGAGGTCAAGGTTCGTGATTGTCCACCGAAAGCTATCAAAAAAATTTTTGTTCAGTGAGATTCGGTTTTCGTTTCAAGCACTGAAAGTAGGATTTTGGTAGCATGGTCTCGATCAGTGTTTCCCAACCGAGGCCGCGGACTCCAATGAGTCCGCGGAAGGCTCTGGATGAGTCCGCAAGCGCTGGGGCAAAGAAGCTTGGTTTAATTCCCTCAAAATAATTTTTTATCAACTTTGTATGATCGACACTTTTGTTCGTACAGCGATTTAAATGCACCCAACCAGCGTGAAGAATTTAAAAATTCTACTGTTCCACATGGATTTGTACTTTTGAGGTAGTGTGGTCGGTAGCTACAGTGGAAAGTTGTTATCTAAACTGCAGTTATCTAAACTTTCACCGTCTTGGTTTATCGTTGCCAAACGAAAGCAGGCATTTTCATATACCGACAACTACTTCAAACTTGGATTTACTTCAGTCGAAATAAACGGTGAAATCCGGTCACAGTACGTTTTATGCTTATAAGCCCTTGCTCACAGATCTCTCAAAGAAGCTAAACTACGCCGGCATTAGAGTCCTGCGCGCAGGGTGTAGTGGGGTGGGAACGCGTGGAAACGGCGTTCCCACACCTTTTTTCGTGTGGGAACGCGTTCCCACACCTTTTTGCACTAGTAACGTTGCTTGAAGATGTGGGATCCAAACGATTACATTGAAACATGGCTGCGATCTCACAGATGTGCTAGCGACACGCAGATTCGAACTGCAAGTCAAAAGTCTACAGTGAAAAAAGAAGATCCAACGTGGAAATTCTTGTAGGTGAACGCTCACTTTATTGGAACTATTTGGTGCAGTCTTCCTTTTTATTTAGTGTGGGAACGGTGTTCCCACACCTCTTTTTTTAGCACTACACCCCTGCCTGCGCATGTTGAAATTTTTTGTCTGCTCCCGCCCCGCACCCGCCGACTTCTAACCCGCCCCTCAACCCCTGTCTATTTTTAAAACCAAGCACCGAAACCAACTTCAAGCAGAAGATGACATCAGATGTGCGTTGACGACCACAGGTATTTATTTCGACAAACTTGTGAAACAAACTTAAAGACAAGATTCTCATTGAAATTTGTGATTGTGGGTGATAAATCAAATTTCTAAAATAGTGTTTGTATTGTTTTCGCAATCTTAGTCCATCATGAGTCCGCAAAGATTTATACAGGTCCAAAAATAGTCCGTGTCTTAAAAAGGTTTGGAAACACTGGCCCAGATAGACTGAATTCTACATTCATAATGATTCGAAAGTGAAAAACCAAGAGGAATCCACTCCCTTTCCGCTTTCTCTAAAATATATCCGCGTTTAGTTGGCTGACACGTCTGCTTATGAATGATGTAATTAAGTCTACCGCTCATATCGGCATGTCAAAGCTACAGTTGCATTGCATAACCAAATATGTACTCTCCACGATGAGTGTAAGCAAAGAATCGATCAGCAAATTTTAATAGGAAATCGATTTCACGTAAAATTACGCATCCTCAGTCCGTATTCAAATAGAATGTTCAAATATAAAAACAAATATAAAACAGTCCTTATTCAAACATAAAAACAAATAGAATAGATTCTTGCTTACACCCATCGTGGAAAGTACATACTTGAATAGAGATATGTGCAAGTTTGAATCATCGCAAAAAGACGAAAGCAGATGGCAGTCGACTGATTCCTCGAAAGCATACAGAAACACTAGTGCTTTTAAGTGCATAACCAAAGTAAAAACTTGTTCTTTAAAAGTACATTTTTGTGGCTTAGGTCAACGCAACTGTTAAAGTTATGCTGGAGTTCGTTAAAAGGGTGACTTTTGCCAAGTTGCCGACAACAGCATGTTCTTGTCAATTTTCGGACTATCGCTGACCGCCGACCAGGTATCAAGTATTAATTGTTTTATTTTTACTGCAACGTGCGTTGCTCGCCATCAAGTGTTGACTAAACACCAGAGCTTGGTGTTGCCTTCCTCATCACAACCGTAATAGTTGCTACCTTATGACATTTTTAATGTCACAGGACGGACACAGTGGCGTAACTAGAGGTTTGAACCAGGGGGGCAAAGTTTAGCTGAAGGGGGCCCATCGGTGACCGTAGGGGAGCCACTAGCCAAAACTCGGAAAAAAGGTTAAGAAATGATAGTGAATCACTGGATGTCGTGGATGTGTGTACTAGCTAAAAAAAGAAAACACCCCGAAAAACGCAAAACAAACAACCTAAAGAATATTAAATATCAAAACTAAAGGAGCCCCAGTTTTTACATTTAGCTTGCCAGGGGGGCGGCTCGCCCCTTTGCCCCACTGTCAGTTACGCCACTGGACAGACATATATATTTGCTTTGTGTTTATGTGAACTTACGATTGTTTCCTGCAAAAGAATCGCAGACGTTTTTCAAAATATCTGACCAAGGCGACCATCAAATGTATAACATCGTTGCCAAATTTGTTTTACGAACCTGGAAAGTGAAGTATAGTGCTGTTTAGCGGCTAGATAGAAAAAGAATAATAGAACACATTTCGCAGTTTATGTCCACAAGAAAAAAGCAAGTGCTTAGTTTTGCTGTTCCTTACAAGAACCGCCTTACTCGCTTTACATTTTAGACGCTGCTGTTCTAAAGTTGGTTGATGTTTGTTTGGCAGCAACTTTTTTGCACTACCTGTACTGTGATGATCTTCTTAAATATATTTGCAGAAAACCGTAATCTAAACTGCATTATTTTGATGAAATTCTTTGTGAAGAAGAAATCTCAGCTTTTCGAAGTCGCTCATGTTGCGCTGGCTTGAGCTGATGAAACGAATTAACATGCACTTTCTTCAGAAAGGAACTATAGGGCAGAGATAATTTGCTTATCCCATGGATTTTTAACCTGTTTTCGCAACAACAGAGAAAACACACAAAAGCAAAAAGGTGTTTTTGAGATTCGTTATGATGGTGCCACCAACTGCCATCGTTGGGAAGTTTCGTTTTAATGGATATCTCTTCAAAATGCATGCCGGTAACGTTAATTAAAAGTACATCAAATTATACAAAAATGCGAAATAGAGTTATGTAGGTTTTCTTTTTTGTTTTTCCTTTACGTAGGTAGTTAATTGCGTTCTACCCAAATTTATAACAAAGCAGGTTTTGCCAGTCCAGTGGCCACTGGGGGGGAGTTGGTGGGCTTAGCCACCCCAAACAAAGCTCTAAGCCCCCAAATTAAAATATGAACCATTATAAATCAATGGAATCTTCGTTAAATTTGAATATCAAGCCCCTCCCTGCACAAACGTAAAGCCTTGCTATTGACGACTTGCTGGCGACAGTTCTGGATTTTGCCCTACAACGTAAACTATTTCGGTTGAACGGGCACTTCCTGTTCGATGTGTCAATCACACGGCGCATCTAATTACCACGGTCAAATCTTGACACAGACGAGCAAAGGTCATTGTTACCTTTTTCTAAAACTAGTTCCCCGTTGCTTTTCAGTGTTCGCGTCATGGCTCTGAAGGGTGGTTTGCACATTAAACTCCCCTTTAGGTATTGGAACCCTAAGTGTTGGACTTCCTCTTCCGCGATCTGAGGAACGCACCAAAAAAGATCAGCAAAGGTTTGAAGTGGATACTTATTACTGGAAAGAGCACACCAAGGCTTTCGCGGTCAGCTTTTGCGATTTCATGGGAAATGTTGCAGTGAACTTGGATTTTGTATTTCTTTTTAGAACAATATTTCTCCTCAGTAGAGATTTTGACCCATAACGCCTTTTGCTCAATATGCGTCCTTTGACCTCCAGATGTAATGAAAACTTGTCACCTTGTCACAGGAACGGCTATAGCTTCTCTGAGAGAAATTTAGCAGCCATTGTCAGGGACGGATTTAGGGAACGCGGGGTCCTAGACCGTCTTAGTTTTGGGTCCCCCAAGAAGGTGTGACCAATTTGGCCGTTTGTCTGAAAAGCGTGAAAGTATGCCCCTCTTATGTGTGCCCCTCAAACATCTATCTTTTGTTGTGCCGACTTTGGTTCTACATTTGCTTTAGATTTTCAACAGAAATTAAAACCTTTCCTACATTCTACTAAAGAACAAATGGCATTGCTATCTTTTCTTGGAATTTATAGCTCATTCGTGTAGTTCAGAAGTTCTCTTCGTTAAATTTCCGTGATTTCTAGCGTTTTTTGTAGGTTTATTTTTCGGATGTATACATTTTCATGCGGGACCGTGCTGCCGCCCTCGAAAATATCGTCTAGCTGTCGATCTGACTACCAGTGCGTTAACTTCTTTTTATAGAAAAAGTGACCACAAATTTCATGAAACAAACAAGCACAATCCATTCAGTGGACACAGAGCTTATTTATGCCGTTTTGAAATTGTCATTTTTCCAAGCACTACAAAGTAGTTTTAATCCTCTAAGTTTTAAGTCCAAAAACCGATCCTTTTTGAAAAATGTTAAGAATGTCCTTCGTCCTGCATTGTCTTGTATCAACGTATGAATTATTTATCTGTGTAAAAATTATCAACTGCATCCATCCCATTAGTTGAGCTTGATACCTTCTATGAACTAAATTGTTTTTTTGTTAATTAATTATTTTTCACATTACTGTTTCCATGACGTGGTAGTTTTATCAATGTGTAGTTACTCTCGAGGATTGTGTGCATTTGTATGATTTCGCCATTGACACAAATGCATCTTGAGATTTGTAATGAGACGTTTACACGTATCATTAACATCTAGGCTATCGAACAAGGGGGCCGCATAGAAAAACCTTTTTTTAATGGGACCGCAGAATAAAAAAGTTTGAGAAGCTCTGGCATAGAGGATTAATGATTACCAATTTGGGAATACCGCTTCACACAAATATCTTGTGCAGAAGTGTAAGAGTTTATGAATGGCTAGATCAGAAATGACTGAGCATTCACTTCTTGTTCTTATACAAAAATGACATTAGCTAAACTGTTCTGAAAATTCCAGTTGCAAATGTTTGTCGTTTAATAACTCCGAAAACTCATCCTGGGCGTGACAGGTGTGTGTCCTCCTGAAATTTCAATTGTGTATGGTTTGTGGATCCAACTTCTCCTGAATCAAAGTCCAAAGTGCTTCTGAAACTGTGTATGAAGTTTTAACTTTCGTTTGAAACTACTCGGTGTGCTCTCAAAGCAGTTAGCCTAGCCCCTAGAGTAGATCTAGAATCTAACAGAAGCATGCCTTCGTGTCGGAATGAAAGTAGTAAGGTCAGTGTCGGTTGGTACGTTAAAACAATGATGGTGTAACAACACATAACTTGTCGTGCCTATTTTTATTATCATTTGATAACTCAGGCAGGCATCATAGTAAACAGCTGACAGCATAAAGTACGATATTGTCCCTAAAAACAAAAATGCAGAAGAAATAGATTCACTGCAGGCTTGCTTTCAATTTTCTTGTAAATTTTACAAAAATTGTTATATCTGATATGCCAAGCCAATTGATTTCGCGACCCCAAAATTACATTTCGCGACCCCATTTGGGGCCGCGACGCATAGTTTGAGAAGCCCTGCTCTATGCTATAGGCCGATGGTAAACAGCATGAAAACAAGTTTTATTGTCGCAACACCCTCAGCTAACCAATATGAAGTAAGCGCAATATAGACACGTTTTTCTCAGTAAAGCTCACGAGAAACTGTTCTAGCTGATTTAACTAACATATAGAGCTTCCACAAGCAATCTCTGTTTGCGCGAAATCTAATAAAAACAACCAAACGTGGGATCCAATACTGACAATACTGCTTTCCATCAGAGTTTTGCAGTGTCTGGCGGTCTTGCTTTGTGGCGAGCTTTTTGTCAGTGGAAAATTGAACATCAATTAAGTACCGTTTTTTTTCTTTTTTTTTTTTTTGTAACCACTTTCATGAAAACGGCTTGCATCTCTCTCACGCCCAGATGCACAGTGTTGTTACTGTACTGATAAGAGTGTAGAGTAGAAATTTGCATTTCCCCTCGTTTCAAGATAAATTGTGGAGTTATGCCTCTGCGCAGTTTCGCAAGTTTTTAGTTAATATTGAGTCGTCATAGGAAAGAGTTGCGTGGGGCCCCCAAAAGCGCGGGGCCCTAGGCCATCGCCTATTTGGCCTATGCGTAAATCCGTCCCTGCCCATTGTTTCTGTTATGAAACCTTCATGAAACGGGAAAGACAAGTCCCATGCAGCGACCTATTTGTCAGGCTTGATCGGCACTAGCCTCAAGCATCTCTAGGAAGATGTGTGTGAGCTCTCCTCCCAAGCACTCAGTAAAGAGCTATGCCAACCTAAAGCCTTGTTCATTTAGATTTGACTCTGTGATGCTCTTAAAGAAAGTTGCTTACGGACATGACTGCAAACATGATCGATTGCATTGGTACACGCGGTGTCGCTCGCTGTTAGCTCTTAGTTTGTCACCTTGTAACCAAAGACGAACTTCGTGGGTGAGAGTCGTTCGTCATTCTATATGCTGCAAAAACAGAACATGGTAGTGGCAACTGTAGTGAACAAAGGAAGATACTTAAAGTCTTGGATGTTGCTGTCACTTCAAGATCAAGACTGAACAATCATGGTGAGAAACTGTGCAGATACCCTGTAAAGCACAAAGGGACGTTCCCCAGAAAGTTCTTCGTCCTTTGGTGAAGATCTCGGCACAGAGCGTAATCATATTTTTAGGCGCAGTAGTTTATCTACAAATGCACACGAAGAATTTCTATCAACTTTGAATCCCTTTTCACTGAGTGTTACAAAAGTTAGTGTGTAAGCGTTACCAACAATTTATCATTCCTATGTTAATAAATCCCGCAGGCTCACAAATAGTTTCTCTAGATATCTCAACAATCATCAGCTGCTTGTTCTGAAGGAAAATATTTGATCGAAAACGTTTGTCAATACAGTAGAATTCGCCTATAACGACTTAGGCTATAACAGTTTGCCTTTAACGACGCTTTTTCGTCGGTCTCCGCAAAATTCCTATCTTTTACGTGCGTTCGGCAGTAACGACTTCGGCTATTTCGTCACTTCGCCTGTAGCGGCGCTTTTTGTCGGTTCCCGCAGAATCAGTGACGTAGCCAGTCCAAAATTTTGGGGGGCAAAACTTTTGACTTTAGACGAACAACAGTATTTTGTTTGGGACACCGTTTTTTACTGCATAGCATTTAGGGATTGTTGTGACTTCAGTAAGTTTGACCGATAGTCTGATTGGAACAGTGCGTAAATTGTCGAACATAAGAAGCAGTATCCCATGATGGAAAAAGTATGACATCTTTGTATCGCTCAATAGAGAAAATGATACAAAAGTGGCAAAACCTGCAAAACATTTCGATATTCTAGCACAGCGGTTCTCCATTGGGGGTGCTAGAAGGGACTTCTTGGGGTGCGAACGTCCCTGTCAAACTGTAGCTAAACGTATATTTTCATATAAATTTATACAATACATCAAATGGTGCAAAGGGTGCACAAATGATTTTTGACGGGGTGGGGGCTTCAAAATGAATTGACAACCGCTGTCTAGCAACAACGTTGACTACAGTTTTGAAACAGGCAAAGACAATAGTTTCTTTTTTTATCAGAATATACGCGAAAACACGAAACAGTAAGCGGCAATCCTAATCAAAGAAAACTTTTAAACCTTGTCGGACTTTGGCATTGAACCAAAAAGCCATTTTTGGTATGGTTTATTGTAGTTCGGCCATAACGGCAGTTCGCCTACGACGACGCTTTTTCTCCGGTCCCATGAAGTGACGTTATACGGCAATTCTATAGTGTAACGTCTTTTTTTGCTACTCCTGGTTCCACGTTTCAGCATCAGCACAGATATTAACTCCAAATATACCTTTGCCACCAGCTTACGTCAGCTTTATGTTGCTTCAAGCTAGATCAGAATGTGCAACAAACATCATATATTCTACGTCATGGTTTAAGTAGCTGATTTGCTGAGTCATCTTCCGCGCAGTCTTGGCTCTATTCCAGCGATCGCATTCGGTCAAAGTTTTTCTTGTCCGTCACATGAGCAAGCTATTCTTGAGTTAAGAATCTGGATGCGGACGCTTTACAGCAATTAACAGCTTTAGGTTTGCTACACATGCTTTTTAAAGAATTAGCTAACTGGGATCAGGTTTCATAGCCATGCGATGATTCGGAATCGCCCATATCTCTTTCAAATAACTAGTCTCCTGACAGGTGACGCAGTCGAATCTCCAGCAGCTTTTCTAACAGGTATTCGATGTGTCCTTTGAACATCAAATTAATTCTATGTGAATCAAAAAATTAAATTTGAATAAGAATTCAGGACTGAGGATGCGTAGAGTTACGTGAAATCGATTTGCTATTAAACATTTGTTGATTCATTCCAGAACCGTCACCAGAATGTCGCCAATAAGGGGGCTTTACGTTTGTGCGGGGGGATTTACGTTCGTGCAGGGGGGGCTTCACATTCAAATTTGACGAAAATTTCACTAGTTTATAGTGTTTCGATTTTTCAATTTGGGAAGCTTGAGCTTTGCTTGGGGGGCTAAGCCCACCAAGAT
>Ga0210059_1010624_pt1 | contig 14181 bp, 8 predicted proteins | sample Ectturendosymbi2_FD_188042 | JGI IMG/M metagenome (GOLD analysis project Ga0210059, IMG submission 188042) | Ecteinascidia turbinata endosymbiont from Florida, USA - Sample 2 (SPAdes) (version 2) | ecosystem: Host-associated > Tunicates > Ascidians > Unclassified | place: Key West, Florida... | reverse complement strand
GAAAGTTGGAAAATTATTTCCTTGTGGAACAAATTACTTTTTGGTGAGTGAATCTTCTTGTGATTGTTATACTCGTTCAAATAATAAAAGTGACTAATTGAAATTAATTCCCGTTGTGTTTAATTCAATATGGTATCGAAATACAATAGAGGTTAAAAGCAGGGGATTGTCTGGGACTTGTGTCTTGCAGGCAGTTTCCTTGGTATAGCTACCGAACCCATATAGCTAGGCACTTAGTTATACCTAAAGCAGTTAAATGGTTAAACCACCCAAAAAGCCACAAAAACTTAGCTGTAAAACTGTTACTAAAATTCTGGTGAAACTACAGATGGCATGAAAAACGCGTGTGGTTGACTGTTGGAAGCAGGTGTCATTAAACTCTGAATTGATACTTCTAAGATTTCTAGGGGGGAAATGCCCCTCCTTTCCCCCAGCGTGCGCCCATGAGCAGGAAAGCAGTGCTTGCTCACGACCAGAACGACAAACAGCGTCACTGGTTTCGATTCAGTTGGAACTTTTATTACTTCGTAGGTAAAGATTGTCAAACTACACTCAGCACTTGATTGTGTAACGGGAGCGAGAACTGCGAGAAAAGTCAATACCAGGCTCTTGGCACGCATGGCCATCTGGGTGAGTGGGAAAAATGTTTCCCCTGAAAGCCGGTTGCGCGTCTTGCCACCATACATAAAAATCTAGGTCCAGTTTTTTATGTTGAGAAAGCAAAAGTATGCAAAAAATACGCTTGGTTGCGTACTCTTTGAACCGGCAGAATAAACGGGCGCTTTGATTCGAGTGCTGGCAGTTACGACCGCACAAATTTTCGACGCCTTATCGCTCCGCCACAAATTCTATTTGCCTGTACGTGGAAAGGAAATTTTGGAAATGATGAACAAGGAAAAATCGCCAACATTGAACAGGACCTTTCCCAGAAAAGTAGCAAAACAGCTTCCTGCTCTTTATACTTTTGACCAGAAGATATAAATTGTTTCAGTGATAAAGAAAAAAATTTAAAAAAAAAAAGATTTTGTGTTTGGGTTATGGTGAATTTCAGTCGTGTACGAGTATCAATCGACATCATAAGTTCGATAAGCGTATGTGCGAAGTCCCAGAAAGCCGGACGAAGAGCAAGTCTGTGAAGTAGTTCAATCTAATTTTAGTGGATAAATCTTTCTTAATATCAACCCTGTTAGATTTTGTACACCGGAACTTGTGCTTACGCAGATACCTAAATATTAGTAGGTATTTTTTGTTTCTTCTTGATCGTTTTTTTACACAAGGCATATCAAATTGCACTGCCTGATCTACAGCGAACAGATTTAGCAGCCATTACTGTGCATAATTAATTTTTTTTGTTTTTTTTCTGAAATAGTTCACGCACTTGTACTATACCAACTTGTCTGTGATCGCAGCTTGTTGTGTATTGTCGGCAAACTAGAGCATGCTTATGTTCATATGCTGTCTTTTGCACTCATCAGCGCGAGTCAGATGCTTATGTGCTTTTGCGCTAAATATTTTCTCTGACAACGCTAGCATCACGACTCGCTTGCCTTGAGCTAACATTACAGACATGCTGCAATACAAAGTAAAAAAAAACAAGCTGAAATTACTGCATTCATTTAAATCAACAAGCTGAAATCACCACACTCATTAAGATCAACGAGCTACTATTAGAATCTCCTTAAAGTGCCTGTCCAATACAGGTACAGACCTGTAGCCAGGTTTTAAGGTTTGATATGCTAAAACAAATTTTTCTTGGCACAAAAAATTTTTTTGTGGCACTGCCCCCGAATGCTGCCCTGTGGCTACGGGCCTAGACCAACATCCGACCAAATCTTTAATTTCAAACTTGTTTGAAATAGAGCTTTAGTAGAACAAAACTTTGTTTTATATTGTTTGACTGCAAAGTTTGGTTCACACCAGTGTTGCGTAGTCGCAAGGACTCGGAGGCATTTGATTGGAATCGGTGTCGAATTGCTAAGGACACTAGAAATCAGAGTCAGATTTTTTTTTATCCGACTCCGGAAGTCCAGCTGAGTCATTTTTCACGTTGTACTGTCATGTTAGAAAACCTCGCTCGTGACTGTTCACATGATACAATTTCTTTTGAAACATTTATTGAAACAGAATTCTTGCTGCATACCACGATTCCCATTGATTGCTAGTTGCTACAAAATTGTTGACAACCAAACCTCATTCACGTTATGTTAAGGAGTCGGAGTCGGCGTCGGAGATTTTGGAAAGGTGGGAATCGGAGTTGGAGTCGGACATTTACTTCCGACTCCGCAACCCCAGTTCACACGAAGCAGTGTTTCCACCTCCAAAATCTGTTTTTGACTTCTTAAACGCAGCAGATTTTCGAAAGAGAGCGATTGAAGAGATTTGCCACCATTGCTGTTATTTATAGCAACTCCGAAATGATTCTTTGGGTAGTAATGCAGAAAGAAAAAATCGGCCTTCAAACAGTGAAACTGTAAAAGGATGTAGAAGATGCATGCAGAAACTCCACCTTCTCGACTAAACCACTAATCCAGAAGATCTTCATTTAAACCTCAACCCGTGTTTAACACCGCTGCGTATGTTTAGCGTTGGTGCCTATGGGCTCGTTAAAGCAATCACAGACACAAGAACGTTACGGACTGGTTTGAAATGCATTCAGCTGCCACTTTATTGCGTGTGCCGCAGCACCCTTCTTCTTCTTGCGTGTGAGCAGCGGTTCAGACAAAATCCACAAGGTCCTCAAGCCATTTAGTGTCGTTAAAAGTAGGGGATCGCAACTATTCCAGGCAGTTCGGAGGGCGAAGGATGTTACAATCGAAGATTATATGATTGGCCGACTGCTCGTTAGCGCCACAGATGCATTTGGGTGTATCTAGCAAGCCCCAGCGGTACAGGCATGTACCAAAGCGACCGACGCCAGTTCTTAGACTATTCAGTGCTACCCACACACTCCGGGGTAGCTCTTAGCCAGAGGGAGGCAAACGGCAGGGATGACTAAAAACTGGGCCGGTGGTGTGGGACTTTCCCATGCCGCTCTCCATGACTCCAGGAGATCGAAGCCGGAGTTCACCAGCGCTGCAGCATAGCGGCGGAAGTGGCGTCGTGAATGCAGGTGCTGTGTGTCGAGGAACTGTGCACTATGGATATGGGTATGAGGGGAGTGGCACTCCAGCTGTGCCTGGAGCGCCAACTAGAAAGTGGAGTGTTCCCTACGCAGGTGGGCCGGTGGAATGCCCGTGAGTACTGGTGAAAGCTCCCTGCGGGTCGGTTTCAGGAACCCAGAAATGATGCGCAACGTATCGTTTAACGCAACCTCTAACTTAGTGTGGGTGCTGCGGCACCAAACTGGGGCAGCACTGTAGACCAAGGCCAGCGATGAAGTTCGCAGAGAGGTGTGGGCACTCCATGTTGAGCTAGCCAAGAGACGTAAGAGGCAGTTATGGGCTCTGACTTTACCACAGAGGCCTTCCATATGTTGCTTGAAGGTGAGTTGGCGATCAAGCGTGTCTCCATGGTAAGTTGGATGCTGGGTATAGGGGATGGTGGTACCGTTGACGGTAACTGCAAGTTTACGGCTGGATTACCTATTATTCAGGTGGAACGCAGTGCATGTAGTTTTGGCCGTGCTCAGCCTGATCCTCCATGCACAAAGGTAATCACCGCATCACCCTCATGGTACGTGATTCAACGTCTTCCTTATCAGCAACGTCTGCCGTTTCTGAATCTAAACTCATTCGAGTTTGGTGTTCCTAAGTTGTAGTTTGTAACAAAAATTAGAAAATTTTGACCTTTCCAGTTTTGCTCTGTCACGGGTCTCTGGACATTTGCTGAGCTTGTCAAACAAAAATGAGTTTTTTTGCTGAACTTTGCCACCGTGGTAAAATCGCCCCCTTCCTGATAGGAACGCTCAGAAACGATCTGGTACGAACCGTTTCAAAAACCCTGGTTTGCATTGTTCGCACTCATATCAGATTCAAACAAAAATCATTTGCATCTACAAATGAGACTTAAACTAAATCGTCTGCATCTACTTAGTCTTTCACGCTCACCAAAAAGTTTATATCACTCTGAGAAAATCTTTCTGCGCGTTACCGCGACAGGTCTCGTATATTTTTTGAAATCGATTTTGAAAAAGAAAGTACGCTGCTACTGCAGCTTACCTCCTCCGTTCTTTTGACACAGATACGGAAATCTCCAGACGTTTCCCAATCCTACCAAGTAACCTACTTGGGTGAAAAAAGATTCCGTTGATCTCTGCCAAGTGGGTCTGTAGATAAACATTCAATGAACGCGTTGAGTATGCGGTAGAAAGAGGCTAATTCACCATAGATCAGGTAAAAATGACCAAGTGAAACAAAGAAACTATGTCCAATGCGCTTTAGACAAGCTTGATTTTAAAAGAAAAATTGGGAAACAACGAGATTAAATTCCAGCTCCCGTACATAGAGTAAGGATGTGTGCATTTAGAAAAGAAATCTCAATAGCTCAGTGGGTTTCAACCTGGGGGTAGCGACACCGCAGAGGGGTCGTGAACCATTTTTGGAGGGGTCGCGAGTAGATATTTTATGTACACGCTGTGTTACATTACATTTTTTATTCGAGTTTTAAATGGGGTTCGTTGGGTTTTAGTGGGTTGCTATAATGGGTCGCGGTACAGAAAAGGTTGAAAATCACTGCAATAGCTGAACGGCAACGCAACGCATGCTTTCTGACAAATTAACGTCACCCAACTGTTGTTACTTGTTTTTAAGACAGTTGTCCTTCAAGTGACGTTAGTTTAATAGGACACAGTTTATTAGCTTGGTGTGTGTGAATAATGGACGCATTGAAATACTTTTTTAGGACGTTGCCAGCTGGAACAAATCTACTGACATTTTTGGACTTTTGCAAACGTCTTTTTTATCAGTTGGTTCTTTTTACTAAATGTTTTTCAAACAAGGCACTTTTAGTAACAAGACTCGTCGTATACTGCATGAATTCTTTTGTGCTGTTTAACCTTTTATTTTAGTTTTCCACGCTATTTCATGTGCCACCGTTTCAAAACGACATTTAACACATTTTCTCAAACCAGTAAAGACTAAAGTTACATCTTTTTCTGGACGAAGACAACAAAGTTTGAAATAATCCTGTTTTCAACAACTTCAGAAAAAAATTAAACGGCTATTACCTTTCGGCGATTTTCTTCTTTCCCATAATTTTGCTTCGAGAAACTAGAAAAGGTGATGACACAACTTGAAAAATGAAACCGTGGCACAGATTTCCCAAAGGGTGCTTCCACACAGAAAATCTGCTTTGTCGCTATAATGTATATAAACTGTTTAATTTGACGTAAATGTTTTATGTGCTTGTACGTTACTCGGAGATCCACCTGCAGTAAATAGAAAAACTTTACTAAAAAGGTCGAAATGATACGAAGGTAAGCGGTGGTGGAGCGAAATTTATTCTACTGCATATCTGCGCAATTTTTCTCTACAGCCTACTTTTTCTTGTATTGCCTAATCCTAACGTGAACGTTTGGAATATTTTGTCTATTGGGAATTTTCCTCTACCTCAAATGTTACTTAGATTTGTCATACTAAGGACAATACGCTGTCTGCAAAAGTCTTATTGGTGGACAAGAATGCAAGAAAGTCCTTTCCAGAAATTGTATCATCCTTGTTCCGAGAGCTCCCCGAATTCACAATTGACGCGGAGGTTGAACAGCAGCTGTAGCTTCATCTACTGCTCGGGTGTGTTGACGAAAACGACTCGGTGTGGCTAATAATGGCAAAAAAGTAACCCATTGTTGGAACCAAATGGTGAAAGATGCTAATCGAGCAATGAAAGTAGCCTATAAGACCTGACTACAGAACAAAGCCGACGCTTTCGCGGTACGCTGAGGTGCGAAAGTATGCAGCCCTCACGGTAAAAAAGGCCAAAATGGATTCTTAGACGAATTTTGGGAAAACTGGATTCCAGTTACTGGCAAGCCAACCCTGTGTTCTGGCAAACCATCCGGTGTCTCCGCGGAAAAAAAGTCTAATTTGGTAGATTCATCAAGACCGCAATGGCTTCTTACTCAGCAATGAGGAGAACATCCTTGGCAGATGGAGAGAGTATTTCAAAGATCTTTTGAACTCAGCCACTCAGGATATCGGCTATACAGGAGGTATATTTCGGTTAGGAAAATGCCACCGTTGCAGCCGAAGTCTTCCTAGCTGTCAAAACACTGAAAGCTAAAGCTGCAGGTTGTGATTAAATTCTACCTAAAATGCAAAAAGCCTTGAACAGAGGAGTTCTTTGGCTGACTCGAGTGTGTCAAGGGGCATAGCGTTCTGGAAGGACACCGAAAGATTGGCAAAGTGGAGTGATCATCCCCATACACAAGAAGCGAGACGGGAAAAGAATGCACCAACTACCGGAGGATCTCTTTCCTTAGCCTTCTTGGAAAAGTGGATGCCAAGTGTTTTGAAAAAATGTGCCGCGATACAATTGAAACACAGCTGGATGATACCCAGTGTGGTTTTCGTCCTGGCCGTAGCACTGCAGACAAAAGTTTTACTCTCCAGCAAATTTTCGAGAAATCTTAGGAGTCTGCCAAAATTTCATGTTTTGTTCAGCTCAAGTAAGCATACGACCGAGTCCCTCGTGAAAAGCTTTGGAAAGTGCTGCGAGAGTGCAACCGTGTTGACGGCCACCTGTTATTGGCCGTCAAGTCATTGTATTCTATGCTCAGAATTTGTGTCCGTGTCGGCCGAGTTAAATCGCAACCGTTCACCATGGCTGTTGTACTCCGACGAATGTGTGTGCTGTCACCACTTCTCTTCATAGTCCATTCTGGGTAGACAGTCACCTTGCTCCTCATTGCACAACCATCATTTCGTTGACAGTTTTTCTGATTTGATTTTGGTGACGGCAACGGGCAGCAGGCCGAAGCCTGAAGTTTGCTTCTCGGCGGGGCGGCGAAGGTGAACACTTGCCCAAAGAGCGCTATGCGGATACTCTACCACTGAAATATCGCTGCCCCCTTTCCTTGACATCAGTGCACGCAAGCAAATAAGTCATAGCTCGTCAGGTATGCAGCCCGCACCACCGTACTGGTGCCGTTTAGCGGTTACAAAACTAGATTATCTCATCTTAATTCACCACCAGACTACTCGCCAGTTGTTATTAATCCACTCAAACAAGCATATAAACACTCAAGCGTCATGGAAAGGGTATGCCCGCAAGGTGAGCAGCATATATTGATGACACTTGACATTATCTTATTGATAGACTAAACGGTGCAGAAGCACACCAAGCAGCTTTCTTCTAAGCATGTTGTTATATCAAAAATTTTCCAAAATCTTTCCCATAAACAAAATTGTGACTTTGGCCAATAATAATTGGAAACGCTTGCATTTTTACAGTGTCTTTTGTTTCAGATGCGTCGATCGTCGGTAAAACTCGATGCACCCCTCACACTCAAGTGCATTTTCAACGCTTTTTATGGTAGTCGTAACTCTGGTGGCCAGTGGGCAAAGATGGCCTGCCGCAGCAGTTACTGACACAAATGAATTGCGATCTCGTTGAATTATGCCTGCATGCCGGACCGTTTGCGTCTTTTCAAGTTCAGAATCTGGTTTCAATCTTCACTCCCTGAGTTTTCGACAATGTTGAAAGACAGTTGCTTCCGAAACGTCTACCGTGATTTGTTTCAGATCTGTAGGTATTGTGTTGGCGTTGTTTATAAGAATCAAATGCTCAGTTAAAGGCGAACGTTGATCTGAAATTATGCATCCGCATTTTTTCCATTATCATGTTGCTTGGTTAATCTACAGAGCTTTTTCGACAACTGTTTCCTCTGGTGTTTACAACGTTTTGTGACTGGTGGTTTCGGATATAGTGACAATATTAATTAATCGCGTGAATGGGGCAAAGCACGAAGTCCAGCAAGCCTGAGGCCGAATTCGCCTGTTCAAATAAAGCAATTGTGCCTGTAGCTAAGCTTCAGAATTATTTATTACTGTTGGTCACGTGGGGCATTGCTGTTCTGCAGCTTAATTTCAGTTTAAATGAAGCATCTGCTGTCTTTTACCCGCCGCGAATTTAAAAGGATGCGAGATTTTGCGTTAGCATGGGGAAAGGTTACACAAGGATAACCAAAGGAAATCGTGTGTTTTTCTTTACTTGTTTTCAAGTGCCAACATTTCGCCTGTAAGATTTGTCTTACATTTACAGGACTGATGATGCGTTGGAAAACGCGAAACTAGTTTCCCTGTCAATAAACTGTGACTGATTTACTTGCCGCCATCTTTGTGGCCTTTAACTATGAAAAAAAGGATAACCAAAGTTGCACATTTCGGGCCATGAACGTCCACAAAGCTTACTTAATTTTGATCCAGGCCTCCGAAGTAAAGGTTAGCGTCTGTGTGTGTACACGAAAACGAAGACGTTTTCTCTGAGTAGCAACTTTGATACTGCTATATTTGCTTTTACGCTTTGCCCCTGTGACAACTTTACAAGCAGTCTATACAGAAAAGCAAAACATAGCATAAGCTAGGGCACATGCCCTTCACTTATTTCTCTTGAACTGTCAGAGCAAATATTCTCTGAAATATAAATCTTATTGCAAGATTGAGTCTTTTCATCTTCAGAATCTTCTCATTTTTGTTTTGCTTTGACGTTTCGCTCACAGTTGCACCAACATTTTAATGAGCTGTTGTTCGGAAGCAGCCCCTTAACGTTGCACCAATCTGCTAAAACCCCAAGCAAATTCCCAATCATCTAGATTCCCATGCTCGACAGACTAAACACATCCGCGTTTATGACTTGACGTCACATTCTCTTGTGGAACTCAACCTTACGAAGCAGCCAACCGTGACACAAAGTTCCGCGCTATTGCGTTTGGACATATTGTGAAAATGCGCTCAACCCATCACATGACTGGTTGTGATGCAGTGGACAATACGTCATAATCGATCAAACAAAAGCATTGCCTGCCTCTGTTAAACTAATGATACAGAAAAAAATTGATTCTAGGTTTTGCGACAAGTAAGTTGTGCCTTAGAAGTTTCATTTAATTTTTTAGTTTGTATATCTTAAACCCAAGATTCCTCCCACATATGTAGGTACAACATTTCCTAACCAGTGGGCAGTGACCTATTGCTGAACAATTGGTCTGTTAAAAGCAGTGGTTCTTAACCTTTTCTCCATCAAGCCCCCCTAAAGTAATTTTTCTTTGGCTCACGTCCCCCTTACTTTAAATATGCTGTAAAACAAATGTATCTCTTGGTGAATTTGTTTACTTTTAAGGTTTTGTAACAAACACTAAGCCCAGGGATTTCTTGAGGCGTTTTAGGGACCCGATTTGGGTCCCTAGAATTTAAAATCGGGTCCCTAGAATCAGAGAAATCGGGACCCTACAGGTCCATACCGGGTACCTAACATTTCCCTTAGCAAAAACCCTGCTGTAGATTACAAACACACACAGTCTGCACAATGCAGATTGGTAAAAACAGACACAACAGAAAAATTCATAGCGAGTTTGGGGGTAGAACAACAGGGTTACAGACACTTTCCTAACACTCTTGTTCACCAACCCGTAACATCTGGTGCAACACTACATCCAGAGTAGGACACTGAGTCCAACCCTGGTCAAGGCCAGGTAAAGTACGGAAGTATTGTAGCATGCACACACCCTCAAACGAAAAAGCACTGCAACGTCCGAGCACTCAGTCACAAAGTAAAATGCGGTTGCAGTGTTCAAACAATAAGGACGAATGCAAACAATCTGACTGCTTCAAAGCACGAAATCACACGTTGTTAGAATTTCTGCATCGTTCAAGAAAGTGGCACATATTTTTTCACAATAAGGCCTCAAGATAGGAATGTTGCATTGAACTTGATGGCTACTAACACTCGCTCCCCGCGGAAGGTTGTATAGAGTCCTGCACCCAAAATTATAGGCCAGTGATTGTTTGAGAATTTTGGCCAATATTTGGTGCAACATTATTTTGCAGCATAAGATGAAAAAACATTTCTTTTAAGTACAAAATAATTATTGACATTGTACAAGATTTACCGGTAGTCACAGATATGCATGTTCCCGCTCTGGCCCGCATGCTTAATGTGTTGCGGTTGCTTGTTCTTGACTTGTGCGAACCTTTGCAAATTCTTTGTTTTTTTATCCACTCTGCTTAGCTTTGCAACCGCACACTACTTCGCAGAGTGAATACAGATTACTCTGACTAATTGCAAATCGGTTAAATCAGTGGTTCCCAAACACTTTCGAGCCGTTACCCTAATCAAGTTAGTGATTATGTCTTATTGCCCTTAATATTTTGCAGTGATCGCTCATAATACAGAACAACATCTTGGTTCCGCGGTACCTCCAAAAGATTGCATATTACCCCCGGGGGTAATTTACCCCACTTAGGCAACCAATGGATAAAACCATTCAAACGTGAAAAAAATAACACGATTAATCGCACAAACCGGATATTTCAATAGAAATGCTTTTTTGGTTTTCAGATTTAAATATTTATTCCGCGCCGCTATTAACGTGAGTAAAAGACGCGGTTCCGAGATTAAGCAGCTGAGTGTCGCCATTGGGATGGCCAGAAAGAAAAGTTACTCTTTCTTTGGCCGAGAAGTCGACATCATATGGTGGTCTGTAGCTGCCAAGCCGCATTTTGAAAACGTACTCTCACATTCAACAATAGTGTGACTCAAGTGCAGTTGAATCTTCATGAATATACATTGTCGCATCACAGAAGAACATTGCGGGAGTACTGTAGAACATTAGTACCATGCAGCAGTCCCGTCGCAACGGGGGGCTTTGGTGGGCTTAGCTCCCCAAACAAAGCTCCAAGCCTCCCAAATTGAAAAAAGAAACATTATAAATCAATGGAAATTTTGTCAAATTTGAATGCCAAGCCCCCCCTGCACAAACGTAAAGCCTCCTATTGACGGCTTTCTGGCGACGGTTCTGCCATGCAGGTGTACGACCACATTGCAGAAAGCTCGTCGAATTACAGAAAGGCAAAGCGGCATCACACCCTGCGTGGAGCTCTGTCAAAGGCGAAAATGGCGCAGATGTTATTGGTAAAGAGACTTGGCATGCCGACTTAACAGTCCCCCAAGTTACGCCCCTGAATGTTTGCATGCAGACTCGAATTTGGCCTACAAAATTTCAAGATACTTAACCCCGAGTTCCATCTCTGCCGGAACTAAACCAAGAGCATGTAAGGGTTCGCGCATCCCTAGAAATTTCTTGACGCCCTCCCCCCCCCCGGTTAAGAACCACTGAGTTGATAATGTACTTCCTAATTAATTACCATTTGAAAGCAAAATGATCGCCAGCAAACAATTTGTGCCAACACCTAGTTTTATTGTCTTCAGCAACAAGTTTTGTCTTGATAAACAGGGTTTACAAGCTGATGCAGTCAAAAACTTACATTGTTAACAATATGAAACAAATTTCTACAAACAGCATTGTAGGCTATACACGCAGATGATGAAAGCGAAACTGCGTTGTTGTTCCAGAATAAGCAGGCATGCATCAGCATGAAAAAAGTGCGAAACAGTATTTTCTCTGACAAGAGCTGATGATGCCTACCTCGTAGGCGAAATATATGCTCTGTACGATCTTAGTGTCTGATTCTTTGCTGGGAAAGGATTTCTTTCGATGGACAGTGTTTGCAAATAAAGTTAATATTTTCGCTAAAATTCTGTTCCGGAATGGATCGGACATACGCAAGAATATGACAGTCGGTAAAATTGTCAAAAATGCCCTAAGCAATTGGCAAGGATATTTTAACATGCAATAAGTCCTTGCATTACGCCAGAAATAACATCCTTAAGTGGTTGATTTTCTAGCAAATGAAAAAGTATTCAGCGTTTTTTCGGTGTACTTCCGGCCTTCTCTCTCAAAACTAAAATTTTGCGTTTTAGTGTTCTATTATGCAAAGGAACTGAAATGGATTTTTAACCAAACATGGATAATGTAAGGTCTTTTCCACTCAGTGTGAGTAAAGGCATGCACATTCGAGATTCGTCAACGCAGGCTATGCTGGAAAACAAAGCACCTTTCTACTTAAGGGTAAAAATAAAGGATATTTCATCATAAAGCCAAAACGAAATTGCATAAAATGAACTCACACGAGAAGATCATAAAAGATGTGTCAATCGATAGCGCTGACAAACAACGCAATGAGTGTGTGAATCTCAAGCGCCCAAGCGCCATGTATAAAAGCCGTACTATTCAGTCGCTTTATAATTTTGCAGTGATAGACACCTCACCATTTTTTCATGATAAAAAACATAAGATTGAGACAAACCCTGTACTTAACATTGCGTAACCGAGATAAGCCGTAATTTAAGTTAAGCGTTTTTCTGTTTTCTTTTTTTTGTTGAGAAGCCTCAACACATTTCTACCTGGCATGGTGTACATGCACACTGATACCGATTTTTAATTTTATGATCTTGGTAAGCCTGTCTACTGTTTCCTTTAACGTTTACTGCTTTTTTCATAACCAAATTTGCTCGAAATAGTCTTTCTCTAAACTTTTTTTTCCAGCTCGCTTATGTTTTAACCTTATCAGAAGTTCCCCTCGTCTTTATATGTAATGTCTTGAGTGTTTGTCGTTTGTCTTTTGTAGATCTAGCAACCAAATGAAAGTTTTCTAGGTGCCGTTTGCTTCAACAAAGCAACTATATGCGTCAATCCAAGTTTTTTCACTTCCTTAGTGATTTTCCTACTTTAATCCTGTTCCCGCATAAACCGAGCGGTTCACTGATTTTCAACGAAAGCTACGGAAAACCGGCAGAAGTTCCGCCGAGTATCCCTTTCTGAAGCAGCAAACCATTTGTCAAAACCAACGTTAAATCAAGATGAATCAACTGTTCTGGCCTCGTTTGTAAAATTTTCCGTGTGTGAAAGCGAAGTCATTCCACCGTTGCAGAACTGCTCGCGAATGGCGCGAATCATTCATCCATCAGTTCCCTTGACTGCATAGTTTAACGCAAGCAAATTCTAACATTGTGGTGGCATACTGGTAGCTTTTGAAAAGCAACCTGCGTAGTGCTGCTGCAGGGGTGTAGCCAGAAAAAATTTCGATGGGCGAGAATTGTCTGCTTGAAAAAATAATACCGTAAGTGACTTGGCGTTCATGACAAACTTTTGCTCAACACTTGAAAAACTGCGGTCCAAAATTTGGGGAGAGCGACTGGGACTTTCGCCACTCCCTGGCGACGCCTCCTCTTAATTCTTAAATCAAAAACAAACTTCTCTATGTCAGAAACCAGAGACCAGAGATGAGCGGACGGTGAAATTTTTCCATTCGAGTCCAGTCCTGATCCGAAAAAATTTAATCCGAGCAGTTCCTGATCTGCCCATGTATATCAGTGCGTTTTTTAGGCCAGGGCATTTTGTGCGGTTTGCGATGCTTTTTGAGTATTTTCAAATATTTAACATTTACGTTATTTAGTTTTATGCACGGGTGTTTAAAAGTGCTCGGTCAGGGAGTGAACAAGCTTTTTTTATACAAACGTCGAGACGGCTAGAAATGATTTGCCTATCCTAAAACGCACGATGCCTTTCGCAGCAAATAAGATTTAAAAGTTGTTTCCATTAAGGTTCAGGTATCGCCATTGTTGCGTTAGCGTCATATTGCGGCCCTCGGTAGTCATAATGCGGCCCTTGACGACTTTGTAAGCCCTTATTTGGTGATCGGATCAATTTGAGTTTGTGACCCCTGGCACAATGCATTGGACACATTATCGTGGTTTAGTGTAGCATTTAAATATTGTGATCGTGGCATTCGTTATGGTCCAGGCAGCCGAGCAGTAAGGAGCTCCTTGTCAGAGCAGTCGCCTGCAGTGTCATGGAGAATGTCACCTTCAGGCATTCAAGAAATCCGATTGCGCGGAATGCACAAAGTGAACCCACGCTGAATGAAGTATTCCAATTACTCCAATCAGTTGAGCGGCGCTATTGTGACGGAGTGTCACAATATGGATGAGTTTAATGGAGTTTGTTAAAAGTTTATTCCTAAAAGTGTTGCAATTATGCAAACCGATTTGTGCATCGCGGACTCAGAGATGTTGTTTACAACGCTGCGAACGTGTGCGAACCACACTTCGTGACAGGAAAACAGTGCGCTTGATGAAAAACCTTGTGACGTCTTTCCGGCAAGCCGTGCAGAACCTTAAAAATAGTTGTTG
>Ga0210059_1010623_pt1 | contig 14182 bp, 10 predicted proteins | sample Ectturendosymbi2_FD_188042 | JGI IMG/M metagenome (GOLD analysis project Ga0210059, IMG submission 188042) | Ecteinascidia turbinata endosymbiont from Florida, USA - Sample 2 (SPAdes) (version 2) | ecosystem: Host-associated > Tunicates > Ascidians > Unclassified | place: Key West, Florida... | reverse complement strand
TCATTCTTTTTATAGAAATATAATAAGAACATTTTTGCTTTTTTTACACTCAGGCCAGGTCTGTCTGTGATTTCCGTCTTCTAGCTATCATGCACTGAAGCCAAGGTTGTTACTGATTCACACTCTACACAGAAGTGCACATAGAAAACCACTATTGATAGGACTTAGATAACGGCATTGGTAAGCCTTCCTAAAAACTGTTTAAACTTCACTATAAACTGTTTTTTTAGGTGTTTTAGGGACCAGATTCGGGTCCCTACAGGTCCACACTGGGTATTTAATATTTTCCTTAAAAAAAATTGCCATAAAGGATGAATGGTTGACATGCGAAATCTGAAAAAAGGCATGGAACAAGCATACTACCTTCGCAGCATCATCTTTAGGGTCACTATCAGGCTTAGCAGGAAAATATTGATTGGAAATAAAGACACGCAGCTTCCGTTTCACTTTGACAGGGCGTTTCAAAGCTTCTTGTATATCCAACCTTTTCCTCATGATAGTTGAGTCAAGCTTCCTTTCAAATGCTAACAAGTCCATGTAAGCCTAAACAAATAAGCAGTCAAGAAAATCAAGTCTCTCTTTTGGTGACTACTTTTATTTCATTTATTTGCTGATGTTTCACTTACCTATTCGTGCAGATTTCCTTACTGAGGAAATGTCTAAACCACCTTACCTGTAATTTGCCAATAACAAAAAACAATGGGCAATGTATGTTGCCTTGCCTAACTGAAACATCTTATGTTTGTCAGAAAAGGCAAAAACTATTTCACTGCCATGTGGCGACAACCTCTTATATCAGGTGCTGTTGGCAATGAAACTTAGTTTGACATTAGCATTTCTTTACCAAATACTGTACAGCTATTAAAATGTATTAGACAAGCTCTTTCACAGAAGCCTCACATACTCAGATTTTGTCAGCTTGTCAAATAGGCTGCAGTACATGAAACACAAGCTGCAACATCTTGAAACATTTTTGTTACCATGCCTCATGGATCTGTGATTAGATAAGGTCACCAGTATTATTGTGCCATGTAGGTCAACGTGTCTAGACAGCAATTTTTGTTCTTCTGAGGACCTATAAAAAGACTGTCAAGGAAAAGTAGCTGTGGGAGCTTAATTCTCACAACTGCATGACTGCCACTGCCCAACACATTTTCTGAGCAAACCACCTGGAAATGAAAAGGTTACGCAATACTGATTTACACAAAGTTTAGTATTGCATAACATAAACTCTTTTTAGTTTACAAAAACCAGGGCTGCAGAGCCAGAGCCTGCAATGCTGCAGCTGGGCATTTTGCCTGGAGCCAGAGCTCAGATTAAAAATCAGCGCCACAGCTCATGAAAAATTTAGGCCTGCAGCTGGAGCTATGGCCATTTGAAAGGTAGCTCTGGCCCTGAGGCTCTTCCTAGATACTAGCAGTTTTGCCCGATTGACTGAAAACTGTATTTTACCTAAAACAATACTCTTTATAGCACACTAATCACGACTGGTGCATGTTACGACACTAGACTGCAACAGTGGATCTGCCAGTAGTTGATGTTTCCTTGGTTTAATCATCGTTAAGGCTGTGGCATCATAGCTGGACAAGCATAGTGTTACTTGTAGAAAAATAATGTTAACTACCACAACATCTTACTTTCTAGTCAGAATGATCAAGCCAGATATGTAGTAGTGTAGCGATCTACCAAAAAAAAACTAAGCTCTAATCAGTAGGTACATAATATTCATAGCATTTGTAGCTGTGTAATCATGCTGTTGATTCAGAATTGATAACGCTGCAGACCTAAGCGTGAAATGCACAGCATGCCATTGTGAAGTAGGATTTTTATTAGAAATCATAAGGCTTACTAGAAGTTTTACTAGATTACAATAGGAACCATTATGTTTACTAGCAGTAGCACAACATGAAAGTGATAACAAATTGACAGCAAATTAGCATTGCAGTACATTTTCAAGAGGGTATAAAAAGCCATGTAAACAAATGATTTCTGGACTTTTCTTAAGTTTTTTTTATGTTTTTAGCACAGTAACCAGTCTTATTTTCTCCTAAGTTTGCAGGCTAAATTGTGCTTTACTTTGCGATTCACCACTGCTTATGAGTGCAAAAGATAAGAAAGAAATCGGAGATTTTCAGCTATTTTGAAAAAAACAAAGGTGACTTTCTTGCTAGAAGCCATACTCTTTCTTCAAACAAAGGTCTTTCAAACACATCTTGGCATTAGTGTTAATGCAAATGTGTGCACGTTAGAAAGAACGCATGAAAGGTAATCAACTATATCTTCTGCGCTCTTTGCGTGGTTTGCCTGCATAGAGCTGTTAGCTGGAATCACCAAGACTGCAACAGGCAAAGCATACAACGAGTGCAAAACACTTGGTTGTTTGGGACCTAGCTGTCTCTAAATGCTCGGACACAAATGTAATTTTCCAAACAGCTGTTTTCTTAATTCCAGTCATAAGAAATAACAAAAGATCACCAGGTATTAAGAGCAAAACCAGCAATTGCCTTTCCAGAATTTGTTTATATTACTGTTATCTTGAGTTATGTTTCTGCTAATAACTGTTCTCTGTATCATCTGAATCTGTGATTGTTGTTTTTTTGCTGATTTTTCTCATGGTAAGAGCACTGATTATAGAAATTACCAGATTAACCTACTCCACTAAGTTTGGTATATTCTTTTTAGTTTTGTGTAGTTGCATATATTTCATTATCCATTCAACTTGAGGCACATCAAGACAACTGAAAATATTAAGGTGTAAAAAATGAACAGAAGATAGAGCCTTGTCATCTAAAAAGAGAGCTCTGGAGCCAAAGCTACACTGATGAAAAACAAGAGCTCCAGACCTGGACCCTTGTTCATGAATAGAAGAGCTCTAGAGCCAGAGTAGTGTCATTTTTACGATGGCTCCATAGCCCTACCATGATTCATAGGCATAGCCAGGGGAGCCAAATGGGCCATAGCCCCCAAATTTTTAGAAAACATAGTCATTTTGTGCTTTGAAAAGTGTTTTTCCAAACAAAATAATGTTATTTGCCTAAAATCAAACATTTTGACCCCTCTAAATTTTTGGATCTCCCAAATTTTTGGGCTGGCATGATTCATGCACAATTGGCAAATGGTAGTTTTTAAAACAAAACACATAATTTCGGTCTAAACTTTGGTGCAGTTGCCAAATTCCTATACAGCAAATTTTTTCTAAGTAGTAAACAGGCCCTGCAAGGCACTGTTTGAATCTAATCAGTTGTACCAGCAAAAGGATCGAACAGCAATGCTACCTGTGATTCAGGAACAAGGTCACGGACAGCTTGTGGTAAAACTTTATCAGACAGCTTCTTTTTCTTCATCACTTGCTTGTTTCTAAGCAATGAAAATCAAGTATTGTAAAAATAAAGGAGCTGCTGAACTAATGATTTCATGTAATTGAACAAAATATAGTCAGAACAAATGTCATTGGTCATTTTACAATATCCCACTACATATAGCAAAAACTTTGTATATGGAACCAATGATTTTTCAAATAATCTAACACAATTTGTTAGTGTAACAGATTGAAGTGTCTCCTAAAAGCATTTTTCAAGCTGCATCATAATAAAACGTAGACGCAATTTTCACTGCAATGCTGAAAAAACATGACATAAGAAAGTTAACTTGAAAAAAGGCAAACCCACCGAGAGTCAGGTTGTATGCTTGATCCAGTTGCTGCAGGTGAACCTGTGTGAGATCCAGGTCTCTTTCTTGATAGATGCTCAGATCTGAAGGTGCTGTGCATTGAGGAATGCATGTAAGGAGATCTCCGTGCCACATTGTAGTTGCTAGATTGAGCTACAACACGACTTGAATCTTTGGGATTCATTTTGATACACTTACCAGTAAACAAAAAGATTTAACTAAAGTAGTTTCCAGAAAAGTTTTATTCACAGGCTTAGGCTAAAATGATGTACTTCAGTTTCAGATACAAACTTGTTTAAAGCCAATGTGAATATTAATATGATACTCAATAGTCTGGGTCAACATAAAACACAATTAAGATGTTGCGATGCATGTAATTGTTTTGAGCTATATCAAACGGTTTTAAAGAAACAACTGGTGTTACAGGCTGTTTTTTTGCAGAAATAAAAACTGTGTACCCTTTTGTTACAGCTAAAATTATTTGGTAGTGTCTATTTCACCGGCGATATTCTGGCAGCAGCAGATCGGCTAGAACTATTGTGCCGGCAGTCCAAGATTCGGTCTTGTGTCATGACGCAATACCAAGAAAAAGGTCACTTTTTCAGGAAAACGCTGTCCTGCTTGTGGTGTAACGGTTATGTGTTACGGCTGCAATGCCAATGGTTTTTGGTTAAACTCTCACCTTGCCGACTTTCGTTGTTTTTTTTTCTTTGCTTTTTTTCAAGCTCCACTTAGGTGTTATGTTTAGGGGTTAGTGTTAGATTAGAATTAGGGTTAGCGTTACCTTAATGTTAGGTTAGCTTAGCATTAGGTTAGGGTTAAGATTAGGTTGTAGGTTTATCTTTTAGTTACAATTACTTCCTTTCTACCTAACCTTTTGCTGCTGCCATCTTGGTGGCAAAATAGACAGTCAAATTAAAGGCCTTCGATAATGAAATTTGCGGCCGTCCACATGTAACTTAAAATTTAAGATTTGGGGGCTGTGCTGGCATATATTGAAGCAAAACAAACGCAAGGCAAGAAAATCAGTCGACACGATCCATAAGAATCTAGATGGTGATATCACATAGAATGAATACGGAATTTATGTTTGAATGTGTTCTGTGTTGGTTGCCACTTGGTAGTATCACATAAATATAACTCGAAATCATTGGCGGCCATACTTCATATAAATAAAAGTAATGCGGCTGGCAATAGCAAACAGAGGGGGGCAATCAGGCAATTATTAATGCCCACCCGGAAATTTTCACAAACGTATGTATTTGTTAGGTGCAGCAACAAGTTACATCATTTTGTCCCCCTCCTGGAAAATGTCAGTTGGTTGCGGCGCTGTCCCTGGGCGGTTCCCTGTAAAAGGCGGAGCTTAGTTGTGGAGGTTTCATGACGTAACCGGAGTCACTAAAACCGATATTTTGTGTTGAGCAATGAGAAGTAAACGGTTGTGAAAATAATTTTACTGCAAAAGATGATATTACACTACGGTAAAAGATGTCTATTCTGAAGTGAAGTTTGATATTTTTGGTAATCTGAGTTTCACAAAGGTTCGGTGACAAAAAAATAGGTTTCAAAATTTGTGAATATATAACATTTTTTACATCGCAAACATCCATGCATTAGATGTTTGGGGGAAGCGCATATTTATTTGCAATAATAAAATATTTTTCCTTTGCTTTTTTTTCGTTTATTCCTTTTGCAACGCAACTGTTTTCCACTCCGGTTACGTCATCAAACCTCCGCAACCAAGCTCGCCTTTTACAGGGCACCCCCCTGGGCTAAGGGAATCACTCAGAAAGAAACGGCAATGAGGCATGATGAAAGACACAACAGCACTCATCAGAGCAAGTATAAATTATGCATACAAAAAATTGTTCTATGGAAAAAAATTTATATGCAAATCCCATACGAGGAAAAACACTGATTTCTAAGGTATCTCGCCTTATTATAGGACTTCTCAAATCAAATGCAGTAAAAATGGGAGCCATTAGCAACTCACGGGCTACAAGTTTTCTTTCCACTTGTACTCTAGAAGCCATTAGATTATTATTATTTATTTGTGACAGATGCATGGTCCATATACTTCAGTAAGAACACCTGTACAGTAGGGAGGACACATGTACACTAGGGAGGACACCTGTGTAATGTAAATACCAGAAGATCACTGTCACCTAGGTAAAGTGAGCCCGACTTTTCCAGCCGCACTTTTTTCAATAAATGCGAGGTTCGGCCGTAAAGATGAAGAGCCTTAAAAACCTATTAAATGAGGTGACACGACAAAATAAACACATGCAAATGAAAGAACAAGTTCTGATCTAAAAGAAAAAAACTTGCAAATATGATGGACCAAGCTCATAAAAATTGTTCAAAATAAACCACTTTTTGAAGAGTAGTGATCATTCAACGAAGAATTAGAATACTTTCCGGGAGCGTTATGATAATAAATTTTATATTAAAATCTTTGGAATTAATCGAACTATTCATCTGTGAAAAAATCGCGGAGGTTATTTTTGTTTAAAGGGTTAATAAATACCATCATTTTACTATGATCTAATAATAAATATATTTCACATTTGAAACACGTTTCATCTGAAAACCAACGGGCTTCGTAATGATCAAACAATAGAATCATACTCATCTTTATACAGTTCCAAACTACATGTTGCTTGAGAATTGAGATTTCTACAGTCTGAAAGTTAGCATCCGAGCGGCAGGTAACATTGCATTTACCAAGAGAAACTAGAAAAAAAGATTGTTGCTAATATGATTTCAAAATATCGTAATTTTTCCTGAAACAGCTGAAGCGTGTGCTGCCCGGTTGTGTTCGCACATCTTCAGTGTGGGCTTGAACCCAGTAACCTCGATGGCGCTAATTTGGGCAGTTGTTGATGCCGTCAGGGCGCTAGGCGTTTCGGCCAAAGATAACTCTCTCACTTGCATTCGCATGGAAGTCATTTTAAGTGTCGCTTGCTTAGTTTTTCCCTTCTCCTTGCTTCGGCCGACTTTGCTTACATGTAGTGGTCGCTCTAGCGTGACTGCTACATCACATTCCTTCCTCGAAATCTTTGGATTGTCCACTCTCTTCGCTTTGAACTATCTTGCCAACTGATATCAAGGTCCGATGAAGTGCGTGTCATGCTTGATTTGTCTTCGGTATGTTGAGCCTTGCCTTCTTTTTCTCTCTTCTTTTTGTTGCTTTTTCACGCGACGCACGTTATCCACCCCAGCTCCTCACGATTTAACCCACTTAAATCCTATAAATCCTCACGATTTAAGTTTTTTTGCGCCCCTTTGTGTCTTTTGGAGGTTTCCGTTATCGGGAGCCATTGAAGCATGTGCGGCCCAGTTGTGTTCGCACACCAGGGATGTAGTCGAGACCTAAATGTCGAGACTAAGACCTGGTCAAACCTTCGAGACCGAGACCTCATCAAAAAATCCGAGACTCGAGAAATGAAAATTTGAGGATGATGCCGATATTTCCAAATTTAAAAAAAATATTGTTATGACTACGAAGTTGCAATTTTTTCACATTTCTGGCATTTATCCCACCTGCTTTGATTGTTTCTTATCTTCAAATTCAGCAGACAAAACACGTTGATTTACAAAAGCTTTACTAAGCCGTATTGTTGCAGTACTCAAAGCCTCAAGCAAATGTACTTGCGACCGAGACCATAACAAGACCTCAAACATTCGAGACTGAGACTCAGAAAATGGGGTCTCGGTCTCGAGACCAAATCTCGAGACTCCATCACTGCTTAACATGCAGAGGAGAAACCAATATTATCTGTAGTAAATGCAGTATAGGCCTACATCTTTGTCTGAACCAGTGATGGAGTCTTCCTAATGTCCGGCCGGATTGGACTCCAAAATCCTGTACACCACTGCTCTGCAGCTTTAGCTCTGTGCCCTACATTGTCTGTGTTTTATTATTGCTATGAGAAAGACTGGGTGTGGCTATTATGATGCTTTAGTGTGGGTCGAGATGCCACTTTTGATGTTATGACATCATATTTGATGTTTTCAGAAATGTTTTTGATATTTGATGCTAATGCTACAAATATTCTGTTGAAAGCGATTTCGCTATTGTAAGCATCAGTTTTTTGGTTTTTCAAGAATTTTTTCAAGATAGTTTGGTATGGTAGCCTATGGCTTATTGTTTCATATGACTCAGCCAACAAGAAGCAGATTGAGATTTGTTTGCAAGTTAGTTTGCCGCCCGCCATAAGTTCAGTCATTGAATTCGTTTCTGCCTTGTAGGATACGCTAGTTTTTTCTGTGCAAAATAGGAAAGCGTATTGTGTGGAAACAATGGTGTTTTTAACAGCTACACAAGCTTGAACGGAGATGTACTGCACAGAGAGTAGTGCCATATTCCTAGTGTTTTTCCACTAGATCTAGTGTTTTTTCATGTCATGATTAGTGTTCTAGTGTTTTTTTATAGCAGGGTCTATTTTGCCGCCAGGATGGCAGTAGCAAAAGGCTTGGTAGAAAGGAAGTAAATTTAAGTAAAAGATACACCTACAACCTAACCTTAACTGTAGCCCTAGCTAACCCTAACCTACCCCTAACCTAATGCTAAGCTAACCTATCCCAAACCTAACACTAAGCTACCCTTATCCTAACCTAACAACACTAAACCCAAAAGGTAACACATAAGTGGAGCCTGGAAAAAAGCAAAGAAAAAAAACGAACGTCGGCAAGGCGAGAGGAACCGCAAACCATTGGCATAGCAGCCGCAACACCTAACCATTACACCACGAGCAGGACACTGTTTTCTTGCCAAAGTGACCTTTCTTCTATTTGTATTGCGTCATGCCACAAGACCGAATATTCGACTGCCAGCACAATAGCTCCAGCTGATCTGTTGCTGCCAAAATATCACCGGTAAAATAAACACTACCTTTTCAGTTTTTGTTTTTTTATGGTTATCTAGTGTTTTTTATGAGTGAGCTGAAATGTAATTTATTTTATGGCACAATTTTGTGTAATTCTAACTGTAATTGAGACCTTTTGATTTAGTTCAATTGTAATTTGCTAAAAATTCTACCTAATTAAATCTAAATTACACAAGACAATATGATAATCTGTTTTGAGTTAAACCGCTACGAAAACACTTGGTCATCTGTTAAAAGTTTCAGTAACCTGTACAAACAAACACAAGCGTTGCTGCTATCACCTGTTTCCTTTGTCTCTGGTTTACAATGAGTTGTACAATGTCTATGGTTGGCATTGCAATGCATTTTTTGGGCATTTTCACTGTGTGTAAGTTTGTTTTTGTAATGTAATGTTTTTTTGTGAATCTAGTGTTTTTTTATCATGAAATCTAGTAAGCAGTGGCTATAGATACGCCTGTGGATCTTGAAATAAGAAAACTTATTAATACGCCGCCTATGACATAACAGTTTAACAGTTACGCACGACGAGAGTGCAGTAGGCTTGGTAAAAACGAAGTGAATGTAAAATATAAACCTAACCTTAACCGTCGCCCTAACCTAACCCTATTCCTAACGTAATGTTAACCTAACGCTAACTTAACACTAACCTAAGCTAAGCTAACCTAATGCTAACACTAACCCTAATTTAAGCTAAGCTAACCCTAACCTAACGGTATCCTATCCCTAACCTAGCACTAACCCGTAAGCATAAAACGTAAGCCTGACAAAAAGTAAAGAAAAAAACAAAACGAAACTTGAAAGAAAAAAACAAAACGGAAGTCGGCAAGGAAGATTCAAACCTAAAACCTTAGCTGTAGAAGTCATAGCGCCTAATCATTACACTATATGATCCACGCAGTTTGACTGACAACTGACCCTTTTATTTGAATTGCATCAGGACAGGCGTATCCCTAGTCACTTCCAATCTAGGGTTCCCTGTAAAAGGAAGAGCTCCATAAATAGCAGAGCTTCGTTGCGGAGGTTAAATGACATAACCCGAGTTGCTAAAACTGATATTTTGCATTGAGCAATGATAGCTAAACGGTAGTAAAAATAATTTTACTGAAAAAGGTGATATTACACTACGGTAAAAAAAGTCTATTTTGAAGTTGAATAATTTTTGGTCATCTGAGTTTCACAACGGTTCAGGGACAAAAAAGTAGGTTTAAACAGTTATGAATGTATATAATTTTTAAACAACGCAAACTTCCATGTGTTCCATGTTTGGGGGAAATGCACAATAAGTTGCAATTATTCAACATTTTTCCTTCATTTTCTTTTTCCTTTTTTGCTTCTGCAACGCAACTGTGTGGAGTGGGCCAAGGTGGCCTAAAATTCCTCCACTTATGACATCACTCACAAAAATCAGCACCCCCAAACCAAAAAATTTCTTTCAAGTGCAGACTAGAAGACTTGCCACATCTTTTGACACTTCGACCAGGTCTGTAACCGGTACAGGAGTGGAGTAATTCCCATGCAAAGTCATGTGCGTTTTGGTGTGTTTTTTTTCGAAAATCCCCAAAAGCAGCCGGACGCCAAGTGTTAAAGAAAAAATCGTAGCAAAATGATTGTAGCTTGATGCTGTATGTATCAACTAAACAAGTTTTTGAAACGTTTGGGGGACAGTTGCCTGGTTGTCCTCCCACTGGTGATGCTATCTGCTAGCAAGACTTGTCAGTGTCACATAGAAACAAGATCTGCAAACGTCTGGGATCTCGACCGAAGCAATCAAAAAAACCTTACTTGTCTTTGCTAATTTTTTCGTGGTGAGTGCTCATCATGCAAAAATTGGACAAGTAGACCTGTATGATGACATTACTACAGACAACTTACTAGAATTAGAACACTACACAGGCTTTAAAAATTGAGCAGATGAATTGTGAAAACTCGCCACAGCCATGGGCGTTGGCAGAAATTTTTTCAGGGGGGGCAATGTCAACATTTTGCTTATCCTTTTCACGTTGCTAAAGATGCAATGTAAATTGACGGTCTCAAAATGCTTCACCCTGGCCACACCCAGTGTTTTTAACACCTTCTGGTCCGGTAACCTTAGGCTAGAATCTAGCAGTTTGCACATGTTTTTGTGCAGGAATATATCCCCCGACAATTGCGCTAGAAAACTGTTAAAACCATTAAAAGATTCAGCAAGTCTTCACGTCTGCAATGAAAAAATTTTTTGGTTTAGGATTTTTGTGAATGACATCTTCAGTGTAGCTGTTTCAGGCCTTTACGGCCAACTTCATCTGGCCCTAGGACCAAACTGCTAGATGGTAGTATTTCACTCAAGTTTTTGTTTGAAACTAGGCTAAAATTTGAGTCTTTTGATACTTTGATCAACTTAGCTGGGGTTTCTGGTTCAAAAGTTATGATCTAAAATAAACAAAGTAATTAATCCCGTAAATAGATAATGCATTCGTTTATTGCCTCAGCAGTATCATAGAGTAGTGACTATCACACATAATGCTACATTATAATGCATAAATCAACTAACAAGATGTTTTCATGTAATGTTAAGACATGTTTTCATCCATCGTGGCTGCTGCCTTCAATAATCTTGCTCTAGAACATAGGTTCCCAACCTTTTTTGAGGCTGGCACCCCTTTCATAAAATAAAGTGGCGTTCGCACCCCTCATTGCAAAAAAGCGTTGAAATCACAAAAACGGTTTGATTTTTCAGCAGTTTCATTTTTAGAGTTACTATTCGTAATACAAACAGCGCCGGATATAGATGGTGTAGGGTCTGGGGCCCAGGTATGGTGGGAAGCCCCATGTGCACATACAAAATGTTTGGGTAGGGGATGATCGATGAAGTCTCGTATTTCCACATATTAACATTTATGATGTAATCTTGTGACGTTAACTCAACTGTAACAACATTTTATGATGCAACATGGTATGTGACAATGATTTGCGATTTATGAAACTGTTCCAAACCGGTCGCTAAAAGCATCGCATCTATTTTTCTAATGTTTACTTGAAAAAAGTTTTGAAAATATTTTGGAAAACGTTTCTGGGTGATGCAACGTTTTCATCATCTCTGAACGCCAATCCTTGCTCAGGAATACATTTTACGACAGAAACCAAACGTTGCAGGCAAAGACGATTTCTGATATTGTTTGCTTTGATTGACCTGACTAGCTAGTTCTGTATCAATTCTTCATAGTGATTAAGTACATCTGCGAATAAATGTAATCATGGCATCTATATGTTCCATTGAATGCTCATGGCTCCTGAGGCACTCAAGTGCGTGCTTCTAGTCAAAGCATGCTTCCACAGCGTGCTTCCAGTCGATTGGAAGCATGCTTCTCGTCGAAGGAGCCCAATGGGCCACCCTAGCTGAAACCTCTGGTTACGCCACTGATTATAGCTATGTAAAATAAGAAATGCAAAAAGGAGGATATTTTTACATTTTTGAATGTCCTCAGACATTATTTCATTTCTCATGAAAAAGTGGAATATTCTCCAAAAAGAGGACGTATTGTAGCCTGCTTAGCAATGCTACTCATATGCAACCTGAGCAAATCTGAGTAAGGCAGACGCAAAATCTACCAGTAACGAGTACAGATGTAAGCTAATGCGTTATGCGTGGCTTGACCTTGCATTCACAAGATTCAGGTATCTGACCGACTTTAAGCAAGCAACAAGTGTAATAGTTGTTTCGTCCGAATATCAAAGAATATACAAGCACAATACTTCCTTCCGGACGACTGATAATTTCATAGCGTCTTCAAACAAACTTCCCTCGCTAATAAAAATGACTAAGTGGCACGCACAAGTCGTACATATGGCTGAACACATGAACATGGTGGCGGACCCACTTTAGTGGGGGGCAATCCCTTGTGCACCCCCTAAATCTGGCGCTGAATACATACACCTACTGACAACAGAAAACACTCAGTCGTATTCAGAGGCATTCGCAAGGGGGGTTGAGGTTGAACCCCCCTTCCCTGAGCTTGATATTTTACAAAAACGTTCTTACTTGCACAAAGGAGATTAACTATTTTCGCATACTTTTACTTGTTAATGTGTCGACTTATGGAAAAAAACACGGAATGAATTTGCATGCAAATTTCAAGAAACATTGTAAATGGGCCAAAAAGTAATAATTAGGTTTCGGTGGGAATCTGCATTATCATCTGCATCTTAAAACCATCTCACCACTTTTTGCAGGCCTTTCGTCCACTGCACATGTTTGAGATTGTGTTCCACGATAGTTCACTTTATCTGAAACAATTGCATTTATTTTGTCTACTATGGCTGATTAGCGCAAGCGCTGACCGCAGTGGCTACATTACCAATTTCTGTAGCATGGTAAAACTAACTGTTGCACGAGCTCAAAAACAGCAGTTGTTAAAACATAGAAGTATTCAGGCATTTGATGATGTCGTAGCAGGGAAAAAGGAAAACTAAAAGTTTGCTGGACTTCTATAAACAAAAAATTGGAATTTTTTTTGCGTACTTAATGCGCATTCCCAATTTTTATGTAGTTTAGCAAGATTCCATCTTGCAAACCGGGGTGTGTGCCAGCCAATCCAGCCGCACATTTTCCATGCTCAACTGCTCGTATTCGACAAGACATTAGCGCAGCCTTATTTGTGGTTGTAAATTGCTCTGACATGGTGATGAGTGTGTTTTGCTCCCCTGTTTTAACCTGCAGCCTGTTATTTTGGAGTTATGAACTGCTGTGTTATAAATACAAATCACCACCACATGCCACTGAATAAAAAACCCCCGTGGAAATTTTCTGCTTATGCCACTGGTTGTATTGTTTCACTTTCATACCTTATTGCTGATAACAAACATACCTGGTGTCTTTTGTGTTGGTGCTTCTCTGAAATTATCCGCTCATACCCTGGCACACAACTACTCAAAGCATACACAAATCATTCGAGTGGTTCAAACAGTTTCGATAATTCTTTTTCAAATGAAATAGAGAGGAAAATCCAGATTCGCACAAATATGTTGTTGCAAAGAGCACTAGAATGGACAGGGCTTTTGGATCCTACTCAATTTCTGGAAACTTTTCATGGTGGAACACCAGAAACTTTCAAGTTCTGTAGCGTTAAATGATTGTCTCGCCATAAACATTTCAACGTCACAATGCACTTAGAAGTGCATCACTGGCCGCCTTCAGCATGGTAATCGCAACGTGAAACAGAAATAGCAATGCACACATTTAGCAATCGTTATTGGTAACGTTAGCTGGTGGCTGGATGTTATTTTGAGTAATAGCACTTGGAAATATTTGTAAATTTCAGTTATTTTGAAAAAAGGTACATCTAAGAACATACGAACTCTCACCCTCAAATCACATTTCGGATCCACAAATATCTTGTTTCGGACCCCTAGGGGTCCGAGAACCCGGTTGGGAACCGCTGCTCTAGAACATCATATCTTGTGATGTCATGGATTTTGCACAACTGTAGAAATTTCTAACTTGGTGGAAGGAAGATATTGATAAATCGGTGTTTATTCTTTATCTTTTAACTTGTTTCTCTTTGATTATAGATATTTAGAAGTTGGGAAATTCACACACATATGGTTGTGCACTGCCATATTGTGGAACTAGCACAATAGAAATGAAT
>Ga0210059_1010622_pt1 | contig 14182 bp, 4 predicted proteins | sample Ectturendosymbi2_FD_188042 | JGI IMG/M metagenome (GOLD analysis project Ga0210059, IMG submission 188042) | Ecteinascidia turbinata endosymbiont from Florida, USA - Sample 2 (SPAdes) (version 2) | ecosystem: Host-associated > Tunicates > Ascidians > Unclassified | place: Key West, Florida... | reverse complement strand
GAAATTTGTTGAAGCTGAACTTCCTTCTGAACCTTGCTTGAACAATCTGGAAAGACTTCGTTTCGTAATATGTCTTTACACAAAAGATCTTCTGCTCCATCGACCAAGGCATCATTAGACTATTTTTGTTTAATATATAGAAAGGTTAACTATTTCCCTATGACAATCTGGAAAGAGAAAAATGAATAAGGTCATCGATAAAGGTTTTAGAAGCTGCCGCTTTGTTTCAACAATTGTGAAACACCCTGTACACAGTGCCGGATTTACCTAGAGGCTATATAGGCTTAAGCCTAGGGCCTCAAGATTCAAGGGGGCCTCCAACAAACTGTGGTATGCATGAAGTCAATGGCCGGTATATGATCAATTAGGTTAAACTTCGTCAAAAAAATATGTATCAATTATTACTCACGAAAGTTAGTTTCATTCAACTTTCGCAGTGTTATCGCCAGAGTATTCCAACAAGTTTCCATGAATCTCAATATGACGGTTGGTCAAGCCGCATGCCAACTATTGGGTCGATATACTCAAAGCACGCTGGCTGCGTCATGCGTTTGCTGAATCGTACCGATTGTTACGTTTGATTCTATCAAAAGAACTTGTGGCTGTTCATGTTTGAAATGCACCTGATCAGTGGCATAACTGACTGGGTGGCAGGGGTAACTGACGGGTGACAGCAGTGGCATTTAACTGACGGGTGTCGGCCCCTTTCCAAATTAAATGTAAAAACCGGGCCCCTACCTAGCTTGTATTTTAATATTTACTATTCTTTTGGTTTCAGTAGATCGTTTCTCGGAGTGTTTTCCCGTGATGTCGGGTTTTTGTATAGCCGTTCAATACCGGATTTGCTATTGCTTCATAACTATTTTCTGAGTGTTGGCCAGTTTGGTCCTTTCAGCTAAGTATCTCCCTGTCTTAAACCTCACTGCATGTGATCAAAGCTTAAGGTTGTACTGCAGACAAGAGCTATGTGTAGAGCTACTGGCAGTATCCTACAATAAAAGCATAGTTGTTTCTTGGGTGAGTGAGCAATACAGTAATTTTGACAGCGTTTGTATCGCGTAGAGCTCGATTGGTATTTTTAGATGTGATTTTTTGTCCATTTGAATTTTCTTCAGTGAAGTCATTCAGAAATCAGATTGCTATTGAGTACTTGCGCAAGTTTGTACCGCTCCCATCAGAGACCTTGATGAGCTTGAATAGCAAGCAAAAGTCACTTTGCCAACTGACAACCGCAGAACTCTTCACCGACGAGACAGGGAAACAGCAAAAAAGTGGCAAAAGCGCGTTTGGGTCGAATGCCTTAGATTAGTGGTTCTTGGTTTATCCAACCACGCGAAGCCTTATTGCTTAGCTTGATGGTCACTGACTGCTCAGGCTAAAGGTCCTTTTCAAGATTCAAAACAATTAAAAATGAATTAAAGGGTCGCGATGTTCCAGGATAAGTTGTCCACATTAAGCATTCGTTGCATTAAACGTGACAAACTTGGCAAACAAATTGTAATGAATTCTTAGATAATTTTGTTATGAAGAAGGCAGGAAAAAAAAGTTTTTAACTGTTTACTGCATTTTGTTCAGTCTTACTTGATTCGATGATTGTCGCTTTTAATTTCTTTAAACGTATTTCAATAATAACAGCATAAACGAAATTTAAACCATGCAGTCCAGTCACCGTTAAACCAGTCGTCCAGTCGCGGTGGGCGTTGGTGAACTCAGCCCTTCTAAAACATTAATATGAAAAACTATAAATCAGTAAAGATGTTATCAAATTTTCAGAATGTCAAGTCTCCTTGAACAAATTTAAACCCCGTATTCAAGACTTTCTGACGACGGTTGTGGTTTTTAAACTTCACATCTTTTGACGCGGCAGTTTAGTTGCGTTCGATTCTTACCAGTCTGAAAAGGTAGGATATACGCGAATCGTGAACCTAACAGTTACAACCATTTGGGTGCGTTTTACTTGACGTGTTTTGCTCCTGTGTATGAGATTTTTACAGTCGTGGTAAGCGAGTTTCAACGTGTTCCTCACGTTGCGCTTTAAAGTCTTTATGCCGCTTCGCATGCTACATAGGTGCAGTGTGTTTGTTTTGTTGAACACAGATAAGAAAACACAGATGTGACTCTTATAAAAAACGTAGGCCATGTGTTTTGTCAAACATTTCAATTGTGGCGATTTCGGTTGGTGGCAGTTAGTAATCCTGCTCCCCCAGCTAAGTAGGATTTGAATAATTCCGTGCAATTGAATGCTTTTGCGTCGAAGGCAGCAACAAGCGCAGTGATCGTGAGTACTTCAGTAATGATTTATAATTTTTTACTGACCGTACTTTCAGAGCGTCATTTTCGGATTTTCACAAATTGATTGACGCTTTCCATTTTTTCTCGCAACAATGGGAGAGGGGGCCTCACAAGTGGATTAGCCTAGGGCCTCAGATCAGGTAAATCCGGCCCTGACTATTCATCTCTGACCTTGCTTGGCCGCGTCCTTGTGTAGAACTAGCAGAAATATCTGAAGTATCTGAAACCGTTAGGTATTGTGAGTCTTGCTATGACTTGCAACCCTCCCTAGAGGAAAGGCTGGTATGAAAATGGATAAACTAGTGAAACTGTTTATTTAAAAAAATAAGAGTAAGCACAAATTTGAAACCGCTGCTAAATTATCAGAAAAAGAAACTTTAGTAAATTAATGCTACCATTTTCAAAAGAGTAACAGAAATGTGACATCACATAAGTTCGTTTGCGAGTTATGCTTTCACAATAAGTATTCATCTGTGCTGTTGCTACTTTCATGACAAAGACACTATAATATAATTTCAGAAAAATGCATTAGTTGGCTGCCAAACAAACCTTAAATCAAAAAAACATTTTTTAAACCCCATACCAGATGTACAGGATTCTGTTGAAGCTGATAACTAGATTAATTCCGTATTGGTCAATTTTGTATAATTTGTGTCAAACGTTTTAAGCGCGTAGCCCTGTTAATGCTCGTAGAAAGAATAACGGTTAGCTTCATGGTGAGCTTTCACATCTTTACTTCCTTATCTTACACTATTTCCGAAAATATCTGCTCACCAGAGTGTATACTGTGTTTTCGGCGATTTGGAAAACAAACTTAACTATTTTGCAAGAATATGATTGGGTATGTTCGTTTTCTCCTGCTTGATTAACTCATAGAATAGAAAAGTAACAAGTATGTATGGTCAACATCCAGGAGAACTAATGTAGTGTATGCCGCTGATCGTTGACGGTTTGGGCGCCGCGTTTGGAAATTATAAAAATTTAAAAGATGAATGTTTGTCAGGAAAAAAGATCCAACCGAAAATTTTCTACAACTGACAACGCGTTATGTAAAAGAATATCAGGCCTTGGAGCAGTGGCGTAGTAAGGTTGGGGCCTGGGGGCTAAGGTCCCCGGACGGCACCTTCTGGAGGGCGGCAATTTGTTGGTTAAAACTTAATTTTTGAATGCGGTTTATAAGTTCTAATTTTTTTTTATTTTAAATCAATTTTTAAAAGTTTCAAAAGTTCTTACCCTTCAGTTTGTTTTGTGTTTAGAAAACCTAGACTAGTAGCTTAAAAAGCTAGGAAATGTGATTGTGAAGTGAGCAAATTGATGAATTGTTTACTCAAAAGTTTGGGTCAAATCCAGTGTGATAAAGTAGGCTACCCCAGTGTTTGTCTTGTCGTTTTTAGCATACGTACTTGGGGGAGATTCTCCACCAGTCCCTACACCTTCTGCGTCAGCCAAAGTCATTTCCTCCACCTCAGTCTAAAGTCGTTTGAACAACAGACAGAAATGACATTCGCCCGCAAGCTAGCAAACATTACTGGTCCGGTAGGTCGAGGTTAATATTATCCCTCCAGTCAAAATCTGATAAAAAGAAACTGCACGAAATCACGGTAAATAATCAAGGCTTGCTTAATCCTTTTTTCCTGTTGTTCGATTCTGAGCAACGCCTCAAAGGCACATCATTACCAGGGGTGTCCGCAAAGAGGGGCGAAACGGGCACTTGCCCATTAGGATTGGATCTAAGAACCAACAATTTGGGGCTGCACAAGCTCAGTGGTAAATTGTCCGCCTCTCAATTGGAAGGTTGGGTGTTCGATCCACGGCCACTGAGTGAACTGCCGTAGCACTCCTTGGGCAAGCGTGTTGACCCTAAATCGCCCCGGCAGGGGGCAAATTTCAGGCTTCGGCCTGCCGCTAACTGCCGCCACCAAAAATTCGAATTAAAAAAAACAACAATTTCTAGGAAACCTGAAGTCAGCAGTTTGATTCCGATAGACGTAATTCTTGCAATGACAGCTTATTTTCCAGTATGACATTCCCAGGTTCACTCTTCTGGTGTCATGCAATGATGAGCTTGGAATGCATTCATGTCCGCTTTGCAAAACTTGCGGCCGGATTGTTTCACTGTTGGCTTTTATTGCGTGGCAACAACATGGCAACTAATGTTCAAAGGTTTACTTCAAGTTAGTAGGCATTTTGCCACATGCGACTGTGTTGAACGCAGACATCTTGGCAGGTAATGCAGCGAGACAGTTAATGCTGTTAGGGCCTGGGATAAGCAACCTAGTTTTATACAGTGATAAAAAATAAGCATGAGAGAAAAAGATGCATTACTGTGCTTGCCAACGAAGCGCAATTTTTGTGACTGTTGCCGTAAAATTGGACATTTCTTTGTGGTGTAGAAAAGATAAAGCGTTTTGTTAACAGCCATTTGCATCGCGTCGTCAGCAACCTGAAAATGATAAACAAAGTGTGGCCGTTTCCCCCCCCCCTGGAAAAATTCTGCGAACGCCCATGATCAGTACGTTCCCTGACGCCAAGGCTTTGGCGACTAACATTTAATAGCACGTCTAATGCTATTTTTTAATGTTCAGTGGGATATTTTCAATAACTGCTACAAGCTGTAGCCTAACCATTACGTTCAGGAGTGGATGAACCGGGGGCCCGCATGGGCCTATGCCCCCACTTTTTCTGGGGGGCCTGGACCCCTACTTTTAAATTTCGAATTTTGCTTAAACAAGTTTAAGCAACATAATTAGTATTGGGTCCATTCTTGAAGTATAAAGCGTTTAATGAAAAAATTTGGCAGAATTTTGGCAATATTATTTGTAATACATTATTTGTAATTTGGCAGTGAATTTGGCAGAATTTCGTAGATAGATAGGGTGTAGTATAGACAGGGGTCGTTGAGGACTTATAAATCATTGCATAAAATTGCTTAACATGCTGACAAATGTTAATGATGTCATATTTCAATGCTTGTGACGTTACAGTTGCCAATTCAAACTACAAAATATTTCCATATTTTTTTTGACCTGCATTTGTGCCCCCACTTTGAAAAAGATTCCGTTTTGGCAGTTCAAGTGAAGAACTCTGCAAAGATAACGTTGCTCAGTTTCAATAAAACTGATGTTTTTCTGTATGACGTAATTGTGTCGAAAAATGATGATCTTGAAGTGAGATAGTGCAGTTGGTGTGTTTGCGTGGGTAATTCGGAGCTACTGCAAATAGAGCAAATCAGTGCCAGTCGATAAGCAATATGGGTTTCGTAGAAGGTTTTACTCCTTTGTTCAACGGTACACTTAACATTTTCATCCATGTACACTCATTTCAACAAGAAAAGATTAAAAAAGGTGTTGCTATCATTTCATTTTGATAAATTAGAGGTAATGAACCTTAGTCTGAAAACCAACCGAAGAGGGAAACGATATGTTTAGTCATGATTGTGGTGAAGGTTTTCATTAAAAGCAACGTTAGCCGAACCAGTTGCACAACGTGGCAATGGGTGTACTGAATAAAGCTGATGTCCTACGTGGTAGGGCTTGGTAATACTGTTTTCGAAATAGACGTCTGTTAATAAAGAACGAATTAAGGAATAACACTATTCACGCGTAATTGGAAGAAGCCCAACCTAATAGATAGACCGAGTTTGCAGGTCACGATGGAGGCTGCAACCCAGCGCTTCTCAACCAGAGCCCGTTTTAAGCCTTTTTTTACCTATTTTATCAAAATGGATCCCGCACCTAAGAGGGCCCCGCACAAAGCACCGACAGAGTTGATGTTTGAAGCATTTTATATGTGCTATAAGAGAAATAAACCAATACTAAAACGTGAAGCGAACAATGAAACATTCTGTACAATAATGAGATTATACTATTAAATTCATTACGATTACCTGCTATATGCAGCATATATGCTTTTTTAGTAATATATATACACTTATGTATACTTTTTTAGGGAATACTACACAAAATATTAACATAAATAAATGTTTACATCTGTAAAGTAGGTTTGCCGCTATCACTTCTTTTAACTTGTTTTCTTTGATCCCCTGGAATCAGTAAACGATTAAAGTCAAGTGGTGGGGCTTTTAGAAGACTGAAAGCCAACAGGGAAGAAAATTTGACGAAATGTGCCTGGTCCATATATGTACTGTGTATGTAAAGAACGTAGAAAAAAATAGGAAGAGTAATGATAAGAAAAATGGCCACAAGCAGAAAAAGCAAGACTCATATAATCGACAATGAAAAACAAGACCAATTTCAGTTCGTGATTGTTTGATTGTGATGTTCAAGATGCTTTATTGGTCGTTTCTTTAATAAGCACGAAGCATAATCTCTTTCATTTTAAATTCTTTTGAGCAGGTTTGAGGCGTGAAAAGGGCGGCAGTTCGCCTCGCTACGCCACTGCCTTGGAGTCGAGTAAAAATCGTGTACGTTGCCATCATGCATTAAATACACTAAAAGCTTAAAACGTTTAATTTAAATAAGCTAATCTTTGACGTTTCAAAAGCAACTGTGTTGATCATCAGTATCATCAGTAAAATTGAAAAACATCATTTAATTTTTTGTCAATAAGAACAGTTTTTGTTGTCGAAATATCCCATGTGATTTCTTTCAAAAAAATCACTCTTTCATCGGTAAATGGAACGACAACACTTTACTTGATAATTTGGACAACTCAGCAGTTTAGGTAAACCAAGACAGAGTAAGAAATTTTGTGCGTTTATGTTTGGTCAACAATTTTATTCGAACCCAAGACAAAATTGCTTTTATTGAGTTTCATGCAATTACAGTAAGCTCTGCAATATGGGATGCGATTAAAGACTTCCTAAACCAACAAGTTATTTGTAACCAAATGTTACTTGAAGCAAAAAGCTTTAGTTTTACCAGTCAAAAATGTCTTGTTTATAGAGAATCAGAAATGTAAATGAGCTTCATATTGACGCCCAAACCCGGCCCGAGCCCGACGTCGATATTTGAAGCCCGCTTTAGGCCCAAAAGCCAAATTTACTGAGTGAGTCAGAATTTGCGCAACTGCGGGGTATTGGTGACGTATCAAAGTAAACATGATTAAGTAATTTGCAACTAATCATTTTTATTGAATTGCTTCAACAGCAACTGGCGACAAAAGTGTCCGTCGTTGGCATACAGTTAATCCGCACGAGGATGTCTCGTTCCGACTGTGCGCTTACACACTGCGTAGCAAATAATCTTTGGGCAACTCTGGAGAGAGTGGAGAACTACATTTCAGACTTTACACAAGGTCACTAACACACAAGGTTCCTTCAGGCTAAATAATAACTAGAATAAGAGACTATTATGGTAAAATTTTGCGTATACGTCACTCCACGAACAAGAGACAGTAGCAAGTTATGCTGATACTTCTTGGAAGAAATATTCGTTTGTAATTTTCACCTAGTTTTTTTTCAGAAGCAGTGCCGGAATACACTGGTTGTCGAAATCTAAACATCTGTCATTTATCTATTCAAAGGAATACATAATACTTGCCCTGTGGTAAGCCTAACAAAATCGTTTTTTGGAACAGGTGAAGAATGGGGAGAGTCAGGGGTCTCCAAACTACAGCCCGCGGGCAACATCCGGCCCGCGAAGCCATTTCATCCGGCCGCAGAGACATTGTGTTGATAATGAAAAATGATACATGTACAAAAAATTGTTGATTTAGTAGAATGTCAAATATCCCGAAACAATCGCATTAGGTAAGATGTCCGGCCCTCGAACTGTTGTGTAATAGCCTGTGTGACTCTCTAACAAAAAGTTCGGAGACCTCTGTGGCGTAAGTGATTGGTCGTTTTGACGCAACTCCATCACATGTTAATTTCCTCACAGCCGTCACCTTCTCAAAAAGAGTGTGAGACTAATCCGAGCAGAGAACCAAAGAGCACCGCTGTGTTTGATTTACCTGAAGAAAAATCACAACTCTTCACTCACAGAAGTCACGGCAGCGAGCACAACAAATCTACGTCACAAACGAAAAGTTCGTTACTCAAAATATTATTTAAAAATTTTGTATGCAGACCCGAAATCGGCCGGAAATATGTCGACAAACTTAATCCCGAACCCGGCCCAATTTACATCTTTGCACAGAATGCTTTCTAATAAATTGAACACCTCTGCAATTAATTTGAGTGCCCGTCAACATTAGTGAATTCTAATTGAAAAAGATGTCAGCGCTTTTGTTTAACCCACAGGAATTTAATTATATTTCAAAAGTGAATTGCGAGTCAGTCTGAAAATCCAACTTCGTCAGGTCTTCAAATGTGTTGATAAGACTTGGAAAGGTGAAAAGAACGTTTGCGAAAGTTTTAAAACTGTACAGAGAGTTTTCAACAAAGGTGCGAGGGTACGTTACTTAATCAAACCACTATATAGGGGCTTTAACGGCGCCCCTGAGGAAAATGCTGCAAATGAAGGATGGGTGGAAGAAAAGGCGTTTAATCTGCAAACGTGCTCATCTATTTTATTGGGAAAACTGGAATCTCCCACTTCACCAATCTTGCGCCACTTAATTACACATGTGAATCATTGCGGCACTTAAGCAGACATGTCAATCATTCCTGCAACCAGAACGGGTTATACGCACAGACGTAAGAACCTGGAAAATAAGTTCCAGCACATTTATTTTACACAGTAAAAAAATTCATGCTGGTGTACATAAGTATAAACACACAACGTCATTTACAACGGGATGTATATCTTTTAGGATTAAAGGAAATGTACAAGTTATATGTGGAAAGCAAACTTAAACTGAGGCATGCCGAGTCCACGCCACGTTTGAATGAAACATTACGAATTTGAAAGCGAAAATAATGTCAGCTCATCACTGGATAATTCCTGGTTGAGTTTAAATAAAATTTTTGTGTGTAAGTTTCATCCAGGAAAGAAACTAATTCCACCTGCCGCCATGGCTTCTGATGCAAACATTCTAACAGATATATGTGTGAAAACCTGTACCGGCAAGCGTTGCACACCCTAAAAGCAACACCTTTACATCACCTTTGCGCCAACCAGCCTAGTAGATAATTTTTCTATGACTTTCTCATAACGTGAGACTCCTGAAACAGTCGCGAGAATCTAATAGTTATGTTTGTTATAGATCATTCATTAACTACGAAGCCTGGTCATGCGTCGCATCAGTCGTGATACCACCTACCAGCAGCTAAATAACTTACTTTTCACTTGGTATAGGGATTCGCTATGGGTTGTGTCATTTCAAAGGATGGTATATCACACATTGCCAGCAATGTCGCAGCGTAAATTGTTATTTATATTCTTGCTGAAAACTTTTAATTGAAACTAGGATGCTTTGGAACAATTAACAAAGAATATTTTTCAAAACTGATGCTACTGTAAATAATCTTGCATATCAAAAAATTAACAGTTGGCTGAAACATGCTGTAGCCACAAGCGTTAAAGTTAAACTGAGGTGTGGAGAATGTATTTACTACCGCATTAGCTGTAGAACATCGCTGACGGGCAACATAAAATAATATATTTCATCAAGAAACTCTACCTTTATCTTCCAAAGGAAAATAAGGAGAGGCAACTAAGAGAAGAATCAAGAGAGAATTCGCTTGACTTACTGTCTAAGTATCTGCTTATCATGAAGTTTCGTTTTGACGCTATGTTGTATTCTAACTTGGTAACGAAAGTTCTAATATAGGACATATTAAATGTTCACGTGGCCGCATTTGGTCCGCGGGCCACATGTTCCCAACTCCTGATCTAGGAGGAACAAAAAACTAAAAGTATCAGGAGCAACTCTGTCAAACAACATCATACCCAAAAACATAGCAACATTAAGCACAGTAACTGCGGAGTGTTGCAGTTAGGTCTTTGTGTTCCCAGTTTATCTGCTGATGTGAATTCTCGTGAGCAGCACCTTGTCTGTGTTCCCAAGCTTCCAAGAGTGCTGCGAATTAAACTACTGTACTCCAGTTGCTCACTTGTGGGCCAAGAGCTTCGTAATTGCTGTGTGGTTCCAGCCAGGGTTTATCAATTTAGGGCAGTTCAGGTGGTTTCACGGTTTCATAAGGCGTAGACGGGCTAGTTCTGGAAACACGCTCCGTGTAAAAACTCACATTTAGGAAAGTTTAAGAGCAGCCATATCAAAAAAAGAACGAAATACAAATCTTAACTTCAACAAAAAAGTCTTGAAGAAAACAAAGAAAAAAGATGTTTGAAATATTTGTTTTTGTCTCATTCACAAATCTAATTTTTGCGCTTTTTTCAGATTACAATCCTTTCAGTTTGTATATGGGCTACTTAAAGATTTATTCTTAATTAAGTTGAATTCGACCTTATACATTTTTGAAAATGTAACACCGTGTACAAAAGTAAAATATTGGGAAACACCCTAGTAACCGTTTATAAATATTCTACAGAAAAGTCCTCAATCTGTCATTGTTTCAGTACTGGAGTAATAAACGTAAGTTGTCTGGGAAATTTAAGAAACTTTTAAGTTGTTTTTTGGGAAGTGTTGGACGTATTTTACAAACCAGCGTGAAATCAACTTATAAAAAGCATTCGAAAACCAAAAACTTGTTTTCGACTTTCTACTCACAGTGGAAACTCTCTATCAGTTGAGTCGCATTAAATCAGCGCCATTTTTGTGGCTTACAACTATTGAAAAATAAATACGTGTAAGTTCTAATCACCGCAAAAGTATGAAAGCAGAAACAAGCAGGCAGATTCCTCACAAGTTTGCCACGAGGCTGGAGTTTATTTTGTTTTTGTTTTTAAAAATCAGCCCATTTCAATTCGTGTATACCAAACACTTCAGTCTCAATTATTAATAACCTCAGCTTTTCATGTTTGAGAAATTATGCGTTTTTCAAGAAAATATTTCCCGTAGCCCTTGGTTCTTACTTTCATGCACTTTGAAAATTGGGGAAATCAGACTGCTAAAGCTCAGTTCGTACTAATTCAATCAGTATGATCCAAAAATATACGTCGCCTCACTTAGTCGAGCTGTGTAGCAACCCTGAGATAATATATTCAGTGCGATGGCTTCACCTTTTGCTTCGTCGTTAAGCGAAACGAACATAGTTGGTACAGGCAGATGGCCAAATGCTGGCTGCAAAAATTGCCACGTCCCTATAGTTCCCATGCTTTGCAATAGCCGGGTTATCCTCAGACACACCTCCAGATAAGGCATTTTAGTGGGGATATCGAGATGGGCGCCAGTGTTCAAGAACAAAATCAGGGCTTATCAAGTTTGAAGCACTTCTTAATCTTATATATTGTTTTATCTGGCTTGTCCATGGGAATGGGAATCCCATGGAATTAGTTCCATGGAATGGGACATCGGACAGTGGGCTTAAATTTGTCCAATGTCCCATTGTAATTAATTTTAACGTCATATAGCAGGAATTTTCTGACATTTATGCCATTATTAAATGCTTACAGGTCACAACAAAGTAAGATAAGGAAGTATTAGACGATTAGACTCATTGTCAAGGTGTAGTAATTCGATGTACTGGAAATAAGGTTAACTGGATCGCATGCAATGCGACGAATTTATTTGGTTGATGCCTCTTGTCTGATTGATGCCTCTTGAAATAAGGTTGCTGAGCCCTTTATTAGGTGATGCCTAAATAAGTGTCATCCAATTTTCATTGCGCCCTAATTGGGGCGGTTGGGTTACCTTAGACACAGCTCTGTAGAAGTTAAAAATTAGACACGCACAAGATATCTTGTAATTCGTATTATTAGTTTTCTGGATGGGATAGGCCAATCACAAGTTTCCAAAGGATGGGAGAGAAACAAAATGTCCTATGGAAAAACCTGTGTCTGATAATATGATGGGTTTAAATTTCACATGAGGCTTAACCATGTAGCAGGCAACCTTGAATATGTAGATCGGAATTGTGAATCAAAACATGAACTTTCTCCGCCAAGGTATGGTGATAGCTTTCAAACTTTTCAGGTCTACAGTATCTCTCTCACCCAAACAAACACTCGCCCAGCTATTGCTCAGTTCTGGTGTTTGTGACTGGTAGTAGCCGTGAACTCTTTTCTCTGTTGATGGGGATTCCTACAGTGGTGATTCTCTGATGATTCATTTTTTCACACTGTGTTCAGTCAACCATGATTGTGATGATTCTCACGTCATATATCCAGGTTTGATTAACCATGAACATACATCCCTTCCACTTTGTTGAAAGTAGAATCTCACTTGGCTTTATTTTTTGATGTTCCCAGGGTGTTGATGGAATTTGAACCTCTTTACTTCAAGATGACCTGCAATAGTGGGACGTTTGGAAGAGTTTTGGGACCTTTCTCCGTGCTTCACGTTGGATGTCATTTTGTATCAGGAAAACTGCTGACATTTTGAAGATGTAGACGTTGGAAATTAAATGCATCTTCTCCGCTGCTATAGCAAGAGCTTTCAAACTTTCTGTCAACCATAACCATGATGATTCTCACATTACATACATCTATGTTTGATCAAACATGGCCGTAACCACTAATAACACCTCATAGTGAAAGGTCTGGTCACTTTCCTCCAGATTCCATGAGGCATTTTGCAGGTGGTACGATGTGGGTAGCTGCGTTTGGCCCCGGCCCCCCTGGATTTAGTAATTTGACATTTTCCTATTAAATGTTTGGCAAAAATGGTTGTTTTCTAAGTTTCGAGTGGGTAAAACGAAATTTCACCACTTTGCCTCCCCTAGAAAAATCTTTTTGGCTATCACTGGAAACATTCGCTGTTGGCCCACCCTGGAAAAAATCCTTCCGACGCCCATGCTTATTATGCAATGAAACTGAATCGAAACTTTTTCTGAGGGGCCGTAGGTTCAGATTAATTATACTGTGGGACTTCTAAACTGAAAACCTTTTATTACTTTGTGCAAAAACAAGATTTACCACGTTTCGATGACGCTACCTAATAAGATTTGGTTCCCTGGTGATGACATATGAGCTCACGCTGATGATTAAAAGCCATTTGGCCTCATATAAAAGTCATTTGGCCTCAAATACCCTGCTGGTGAGAATATAAAACAATATTTTAAAAACGTACGCGTCTGTCGTCTGTCGATAAAGTGTCTATCGATAAAGCTCGTGTGTATTTACATTATGAAATAAAAATACAAAAAAAGTAAAAAACAACAAAAACAACTGCTTTCAACCAGGGCTGTGGAGTCCGAGTCGAGGAGTCGGAGTCGGAAGGATTTTCAACCTGAGGAGTCGGAGTCGTAGAAAATTTTAACGACTCCGACTCCGGGAAGACCTCACCAATTGTGACTGTTTGTGCCACAAACATGCATAAGCGTCACACTTGGCAATTTAAGCAGCTTGACGCTTCAACAAGAGATGATCGTGGCTATTCAGAAAGGCGGCAGCGCACTAACTTGCATACTTTCACTCAGGGGCCATTCCAGATCAGCAGCGTCCCTTGGGCTCATCACGCAACCTACACTTTGTGAATGCAACCGTTCGGAGCTTGTATCACTGAAATTTCCATTTGCTCATTCTGACTGGCACTATCGTTGCTCCGTGACGTTGGCTACGCAACAATGAATGAGAGTTATCATGTGAGCTTGTCCATTGTTACGTAACGCACGTCACAGAACAACGATAATGCCAGTTAATCCTCCACGTCTTAGGCTTATTCATATTAGTCCGAGTTACCAGACAGTTTATTGTTCGTTTGAAATTATTCTGGAATGGGTACTGTCCATTGGATTGGAATTCAAATCCAATGTTCTATGCAAACCCATTGCTTCCAAAAAACATTCAATCTGATATGAATTAAATTGAAAAAATACTTAATTGCAGAGGGCAGCTCGGGCTCCAATGGATGAGCCCGAGTAAAGAGCGAGCGAACGTATTCGAGAGAGCCGTTGTTGCGAACGATATTTTTTTATTCACGTCAC
>Ga0210059_1010621_pt1 | contig 14182 bp, 10 predicted proteins | sample Ectturendosymbi2_FD_188042 | JGI IMG/M metagenome (GOLD analysis project Ga0210059, IMG submission 188042) | Ecteinascidia turbinata endosymbiont from Florida, USA - Sample 2 (SPAdes) (version 2) | ecosystem: Host-associated > Tunicates > Ascidians > Unclassified | place: Key West, Florida... | reverse complement strand
GAGTTATTCAGCGATTGGCAATGCACAGCTGAACACATGTGCGTTTTCGGATGGAATCGAAAAGCAGAAATGCTGTCTAGGACCAGGTGATATAAAAACTGTCGTAACTTTGCTTCTCTACAATTTTTTAATTCCAAACTTGGCAGGATGCTTTGTAACAGCTATAGCAACCCTTTCTGTGATTTTTACATTTTTCCCATTGTTGGAATAAATGCAATAAAATTTCAAAGTAAAAAAACAGGCAATCCACCCTTGTTTTCGGGTGTTTTTTCTCTCCAAAAGAAGTGGAAAATTTTTTATTCAATTTTCACAAACTACACAATATGACTAACGTTTTTGTGAAAAATATGTGTTTCTATCGTGCAAGGTTTTCCATCCAGAGCCTTTTCAAAACAACGCCTTGCCCACTCAAGCGCCAGCACGAAAACCATACCGGCGTTCTAGCATCAGACAGCAGCCACGAATATACCATGGACCAGCGATCAATGAGTTAACCATGGCATCACTCCACATCCTAGCTAATTTCATTGCTGCTGGTTTGACCAAGCTCACTCCAGCTACATTGAGTCCTTTTCCTCAAAATTTTTCCACTGCGAAAAACTTCCTGTGTCAATGACTAAACAAAAATTTCAAAAGCATGTGATTCAGTTAAGTTTCAGACAATAATGTAGCTTTTGCAGTGTAATCTTCACCGGCACTTACGAGTTACATGGAGAAATGGCTGACAAACTGGGTGTGTCATTAGAACAATAAAGCATTATGAATATGCTTTTATGTGAAGCACATTCGCTGGAAAATCATTCAAAAAAACAGGTTAAGGTGTGATATATCAATTTCATTTTCCAGTCAACTTGAGGCACATCAAGACAATTGAAAACATTAATGTGCAAAAACGAACAGAAGCTGGAGCGGAGTCATGGAAAAAGTTACCACCAGAGCCAAAACCAAACACTCTGGAGCCATGTTCATGAAAAGGAAAACCTCCGGAAATGGAGCAGTTTCATATTTGCAATAGCTCTGCAGCCCTGCAGGACAAGGTATCAAGATTTTTGTTAAACGATACCAGTGTTTCCCAACCCGAGTCCTTGGACTCAAATGAATCTGCAGAAGATTCTGGATGAGTCTGCAAGCACTATGGGCAAACAAGTCTGTTTTAATTCCCTCAAAAAATAGTAATTTTATCAACTTTATATCATCGACATTTTTGTTCGTACAGTGATAAATTGAACCTAACCAGCAATAAAAATTTGAAAATTCTACTCTTCCACATGCCATTTAAACTTTTCAGATGGTGTGGGCAGTAATTAAGTGCAAAGTTGTCACTATATGAAAGCAGGCGTTTGCATAAACAACAACTTCTTGAAACTTGAAAGTGTGTTTTATGCTTAGAATTCCTTGCTCACGGATCTCTCAAAAAAAAAAAACTATGTCGGCATCTCGAGCAAAAACATATAAAATACGTTGATAAATACCTTGAGAATTTTGAAGAAAAAAAACAACAGGTGATGTGAAGTCGTACTTATCATCCATCTAATTCAGAGGAAAAAGCTTACTCTCATAGTGAAGCAAAGAGTAGAAATGCATGTTTCGCCTTGAAAGCTATTTTCCATATTTGAGAATACACAGGAGGACAAATCCGAAGAAAACCCACAAAAACATCAAAAAAAATATTGGAAAAATATTTCACACAAAACACAACCAACTTACAAACTCATACACGCTTCGCTAAAACTCTCCAAAATTTTTCCAAAATTATCGAAATATCTCTCTCAGATTTTGTCACCTCTGCATATCCTCAAATATATAAAATGCTTTCTAGCACTAAAACAGTGTTTCTCAAAGTGGGCGAAATCGCCCCCATGGCGATAATTTTGAGAGGCAAGGGGACGAAAAAAACTAATTTTAATTTACTATGATATCTTTGGAGGTTGTTGCTACAGCAATTTATCTGTTAAATCTTTACTCTGGATTGTTTATGTGCCCGGCCACAGTGTGGATTATTTTCACAAGAATCCTGAACGTAATATTAGTGTCATAATACAATTGCTTAGGTCAGCTATTTAATGGCTTGGTTCAGCTATTTATTACTTTCCTTAAATAAAAATTATTTGAATTTACTATCTTGTGTTTGTTTTTTCAGGCTTGGGGAGCAAAAACGACGCATCAAGAGAGAAAAGGGGGCGATGGGATTAAAAACTTTGAGAAACATTGCACTAAGATGTTTTGGTTATAGAGTAAAAATTATCTTAACTTTTTCAGATTTTATGACAATCATTCTAATCATGACATTTGTTTTTTAGAGTTAAACACCGCTCTAGCTTCAACAGTCTTTAGTTTGCCATACATTTCTCGAATTGATTTAGTTCACTTTGAGAAAGTATCTCATATTTGTTTTCTGTTGAAAAGCCATGTTTCAAAAAAGATGTCATCACATGAATTTTATTGATACAGCTGTGTAGTAATCCAAGTGAATGTCCTAATTCGTTTACATAGACTAAAAATAAATGTTTCGCATTTCCAGTTCCAGAGCTCGTTTTTCCTGTCACCTAATTCTCATTGTCGAAGTGAATAATATCTCTACAAATTTGTCCGGCACCTGGATAAAATGCATACGTGCACAAGAGTCCCACCTGTTTGTCCATTGAGTTTGTATGGACAATTGATTTTGTTGTCTTGGACAGTTGAAAAAGAAATTTTTATTTCAGTCTCCTGGTGGTTTTACTTCTTAAAATGGCAGACCACACACACTCTGCCAAACAGAAAAAGCAGCATCAACCTGTTTGTTTGTTTCAGTCTCTCCCAAACTTGGACAAACTTTTGTTACTATGCATTTTAATTTTTTTGTTGTCCACAGATAAGAATGAATTTCTTTTCCATGTCTGAATTGTCAGACATAGCACAAAACGTCTTTATTTCAACTCTGAAAATGTCCATAAGAAAGTGCATTGATTTTATTTTCACAAACAATTTTTTTATCAATTATTTGCTGATAAAGCAACCTTGTTAATTTCTTTTGTAAAAAGGCCATATCAGCAACTACAAGTAACATTCATTTTTCGCAGTTCTTCCTTTCTCACAAACAAACATTGTTTTTAATCATCAAACTGTATGGATATTGAGACAATGTTTGTCTTAACTCCCTTACATCTCTTTTCCATCTTCATACGTTATGTATCCATAAAGTTTTGCTCTGAGACCCACAAATTCTGAAATCATTTTTCCTCCAGCCTAGTCCTTAAAAAATTATGGCATGTTTTTATTCATTCTTTTTATATCAGACAAATGACTTTCCTGAAAGTTTGATGTTTCAAATTTTTCTGAAATACTATCTTCTGTTTGAATCTCATACATCAAACTATCTGTATCAGTCATCAAAAGTCTACAATTTTCTCCAGATTTTATTTTCATATAATTGTAATTAAAGTCATGCGTCAACGTCTTTGATAAATCTAAAATTGACATCCCCAAATATACAGGCTTGTTGAAAACAAGTTCTGCCTTTTTCATGAAAACAGCGACAAGGTTTTCATCAAATATTGTCGCACACTCGTAATTTGGTTTTGCAACCAACTTTTCTGCATACTTTTCATTTGTAAAAAGTGTAACATTAATACGATGGCATGTTTTCCATCGTCTTCCCCAATACAGAATTATTCATGAGTTTAAAGAAATCCTCCTCAAAATCATTAGAAGCCTTTGTTCAACTCAAAGTTTGAGTATTCAACTCAACGTATATTTTTACCAAACTTTTTCACAAAACAAAATTCCAAAATGAATTTTGACTTTTTTATAAGACTTTTTTCAGATTTTCATGATGAAGAACATATCATTCCTTGTCCTGAAGGTTTAGAATAATTTTCTTGATTTGTTTAACATAAACTGTTCTGCAAGGATACTTGTTGTGTAACTCATGAAGTTTTGACGGATGCTCCAAATCGACTTCAGTGGTGCAACCTTTTTCCTCCAGCTCTGAAAAGCACTCTCAGTTTTTCATTTCATTTTCACGCACCCACTTCAATTTTCCAACAGGCAAAGGTTGGCTCATCGCCTAACCATGCAAGTTGTTTGCATCCAGATACTGCATATTTTTCTTGTTCATCTGGATTAAACTTTTCACCCATATATTTGTTGATTGCCTTGGAATATCGCGTTGAAATCATGCTTACTCCCCCACTTATCCCTTTTTCAATCATCAACAACATATCTGGGTCATTTAACAACTCAAGTTGAACACCACTTTCTTTCAAACAAGCATTCCAAGCAAGTCCACGAGCAGTAAAATACCATGCTGGGTCACGTTCGCAATTTTTCAAGCGTATACCTCGAAAATTTTTAAATAGATCAGCAAGCAAAAGAACATTGGTTTTCAAGTAAAGGTCATGATAATTTCTCATATCTTTCATATCAAAACATTTCCAAACTTCTTCAGCATGTTCATAGTCTTCATTCAAAATATCACAGCCACTCAACATCGAGTAAAACGCTTCCTTTTCTGGAAGTGTAGTTTCACTGAATTTCTCAAAAAAATCAAACCAGTCATATGGAAATACTTAACTTTCGGAACAAAAGTTTGCATTGTTCATCACCAAATGTTTGCCTTGGGTGTTTAAACAGATTCTCATTCAGATTTCCAACAAGTGTGTCAAGACTTGTTGACAGGTTTGAAACTGTCAATTGAATCGAATTTTGCATTGGAATTTCTTTTGATCATCATGACTGCTTTCAGAGAAACTGATGTGTTTTTCTTCATAACTACAGGCATCTGCCCTGAAAAGTTGAGGCAAATCTAGCAAGAACTTTTTGAGTTATTTGATTTTTTACAAAATGTCCTCTGCTATGCGCAGATTACACCACTTTTTTACAAAGTAGTAAGGTGCAACAGTTGTTGCGTACCACATAATAACTTTTTTCATACTGGGTGTGTTGCAACAAAAATTTCCACAAATGTTCTGTCTAACTACAGTCATCAGCCCTGCAAATTTGAGGCAGATCGAGCAAGAACTTTTCTAGTTATGCAATTTTTTATCAAACGTCCTCTGCTTGGTGCAGGCTATGCTATTTTTGTTCAAACTAGTATGCTGGAATCACTTATTCATATCAAGCAGCCACTTTTTCGTGGCTGGTCGTTTCTAACAAAATTTTCCATGAATGTTCTTCATACCTACACGCAACAGCCATGAAAGTTTCAGGCAAATCGAGAAAGAACTTTTTGAGTCACGACGGTTCGCATGGAACAAGGCGCGTAGGCTACAATGCTTTTTGAAGAGTTAGGTGAATTAGTTTTTGGCGGCTAGAACAGCATAACTTTTTTTACACAGGGTGTTTTTCCGAAAAAATTGCACGAATCTTCTTCATGCACACAGGCATTAGTCCTGAAAATTTAAAGTCAATCGGGCAAGAATTCTCTTAATTTTCAGGTCCGCGTTCAACCCTTAGGCTACAATACTTTGTCTTTACAGATGGGTGAAGGAAATTTTTGTCTAAAACAAAATAACTTCTTTCACACAAGGTGTTTTGCCCAGAAAATTAACAAAAATGTTTGGCTTGTTCACACGCATCTTTCTGAAAATTCGAGGAAAAACGAGCAAGAAATCACCAAGCTATTTCATTTTGAATAAAGTACCTTGATGCTTATGTCACAATTTGTTGACAGCGCACGTCAAAATGTCACCCTGGATACCTGAGGCGATGTACATCGTTTGCAAATTCAATCGGGCGACCGGTGTGGAAGGACATAAGTAATATTAGGTCTTGGAGAAAGAATCCAAACTCTGTGGTTCAGAGGCTTTTGAAAAGCATGGTTCTTTGAGTTGGTCCACCTAGGAAGGACCCGGTCCACTGGACCAGGACTGTGATGTGGTTAAAGTGCGTTGAGATGCTGCCAAATGCTAGGAAAGCATGAAAGTATGTATCAGAAACGTTTCTGGAAGTATATTTAGGCATGTGGATAAAGTTTCATTGCTTAATGCCAGTGTTAGCTACTTTCATTGTGTCAAAAAAGTGAACGTTTAGCAGAAAAGGGGTTCTGGTAGGCCCGGGCTTGTTTCAGTGATATGTAGCCTCAACTGTTTTGGAAACGATTTGTTATGTATACAATTGCATAGCGTGAAGGCAACAAATTGAGTGCCAGGTTTACTGTTTTAATAACCTAACATTCGAAAACGCCTAGCAGTATCTACCTTCTGCACAAGCAATAAGGATTTTAATTTTCTGTAATACACATGTAACTAGCAATGTGGTTGTAAACATTCACTGCCGGTACACCCAATTTTAAACAATTTTATAAAGATGTAGATCTGCATGTCTCCATACCCTTGCCTTGTTTCCAAAAATGTTACATGCAATATCATGCAAAGTGTTAAGAATAAAACACCTGAAGTGTTTTTCACGACTTGCAAATGCCAACTCAAGGTGCTTCACAACATGTTGCTGTGCTTCACTGCTGCAAACCTGATCACATGCAGTTGCAAACTTAACAGGTGCGTGTTGAAGTTCAAAGGAAGAAAGCAGGACCAAATGAATGACAAAGTGACAGTAGTGTGTCTATGGAATGCTACACCTGACACTGCCTTGTCAAAACATCAAAAAAAGGAAGACAAGTGGTGACTGCATATACCATTGTTGAAGACGAACACCTACAGACAATATTTTTGACTTAATGACCAAAGCTTCGGGAAATCTTTTCTGGATGTACCTGGTCAGATCATCAGAATTCATCAACTGCTAGCATCATTTCCTAAATTACCTAGACTTCCTTAAATTTTGGTGAGGAGTCCATCATCAGCCTTAATTACAATAGATCATATGAAATCAGCAATGCGTACTCTATAATTTTGATTCAGCTAAGTTTCAGCAACTCTGTTCCAGACATTTGGCATACCATTTTACCACGCTCCGTGCTGTAGGGAAACAATCCGCGTCATGATCCATTGATTGCCAGCATGCATCAGGTCATGACCTCACACACTGCAAATCGCATTGTCAGCGACCTACACTGGGTTGTTCGCGGATGGTTGGTTACTGGTCTGAAGTACTTGGAAAGCTTATTCTTTGGTCAATCAGGTTTACACACTTTCAATAAATGACAAAACCAGAGAAGATTGGGGCATCGTATGCTCTACACCAAAATTTCATCCTCTGTTGACTTCGTTTTACATTGGTTTCAAGCACGCTTGTTCTGCAGTTAGAATTGTGTTGTTAGATTCAAAAGAAAACTTCATTGTTCGAGGTGAAAAGATCTGTTTGCTAGGTTGCAAAATGAAGAATAAGTGTTGAACATGGTCCAGAATTGACAAATGAAATCATTGGTGGTGGTACGAATTATCCTTTGTCATAGTACAAAAGTACAAAAACAACATCATTGGAGGTTAAAAAAGTGTATTACAAAAATAATATCATCAGTGGCAGTTTCAAACAACCTTTCTCACAATGTCCCAGATGTTTATGTAGCTCCTCTGGTTCATGCATTATAGTCAAAAGATGAACCTAGAGACAAACAACCGTTTCAGGTGAAACACCACTTTGCACGTTAAGTAACTAATTTTGGCCAGACATGCATCTGCCTCATCACCCTGTTTCATGTCTTAAGACAATGAGACAGACGAGACAGTGTCACACACAGTGTGCTAAAGAAGTCAATGGAGAATTTGGTAATCTTTACAGCTAACAAATCTTTTACGGCATAACACAATTGTTGCAAGCTTACATGCAGTCATCTTTAATCCTACAAAAGATTAAGAACATTTTATCGACCTATCAAAAGCCTTTGATACTGTTGACCATTCTGTGCTGCTGTGGAAGTTGGAACATTACTATGGCATTTGAGGGCTCCCACTACAACTTTTTGAAAATCATTTACATACAATATACAGTAGTAAATAAGTGTAGATCCCAAACCCAGTTGATCAATTGTGGCTTGCCACAAGGTTCAATTTTATCTCCCCTGCTCTTTTCATTATATGTCAATGACTTGCCAAAAGCATCTAACTTTAAAACTACACTATTTGCTGATGATACATGCCCAATATTGGCAAACAAGAATATTGATATTTTGGAAAAGATGGTTGACCAGGAAATTAATTAAGTCGAAAGTTGGATGCGTCATAATAAGCTATCACTAAATTATAGTAACTGTCTGCATAATATTTAACTCAGACAAGAAGAAGAGCTCCCCATTCAAAGTAAAAATCAGTAACCACCAAATTATAGAGTCAATTCAACAAAATATTTTGGAATGCACTTAGATAATAAACTAAACTGGGATACACATATTTCAAAGCTTGAAAGCAAGCTTTCTTGCTATTCTGGTATATTTTATACAATTCGAGAGTACTTGAGCACAAATGAACTTGAGATGATATATTTCAGCCTTGTATACTCCCATCTACAGTATACCATTGGTGCTTGGGGCTCAGCAACAAAAACCAGTCTACACAGACTAAACACCATCCATAACAAAATCATTAAGACCATCAGTTGGAGCTCATTCCGATGCCATGTAGCACCCCTTTACAGCCAATCAAATTTATTGAAACTGGAAGACATATATCAAATAGAAATTGCTAAGCTCATGTACAACTTTCACAGCAACAGAATGCCCAACACGTTTGACAGTCTATTTACTGCTGTTAAATGTGTCCACAACCATGAAACTAGAAGTTCTACCTCAGGCCAATACTTCTGTCACCCTGTCTGCGCCCAATATGGAAAAAGATCAATCAAATTCAAAGGCCCAAGAATCTGGCAGCAAATAGATTCCTCTCTAAAAGAATTGCCAGTAATCATCTTCGAAAAACGATACAAAAATTCGATTACAGAAAGTTATAAGAATCACGAGTAATGCTTTCCACATATCCTCTTATCAAATCACCATCATAATCAAATCAAACTTCTTTATAATGGGTGTGCGTGGATCAAGAAAGGGTTATGGCAACCCAAAGAGGATTTCTTTTTTGTCGGGTTTTTCTTTTCCTCTTCGTCTGGAACCTTGCGGTCACTGACAATTAAATGTCATGGCCATTTGTGCCCGACAAGAGTAACCTCTTTGCAATTGGCCATTAATCCCGCAACCATCGGACTGCGACAGCACGTCTAGCAGTCGACACAACCTTCACCATGGAAACATCAATCTCATGTAATCTATGGGGCACCTGACTAGATAACCTCTGTGTTTTTTCGGTGCCCCGGCATTTTTTCGGTTTTAGCAAGTATATCTAGCGCAATTAATTCAGTACCACCAAATAAACTATCTATCTATATATACAGCTTAAAACTGAGGCAGTCATATTTTGAAGTTAATGTAAACCTTAGTAGAAACCTGGGTTGTGGAGTCAGAGATAAAATGTCTGACCCCAACCTTTCCAAATCCGACTCCTTAACATAACGTGAATGAATTTAGGCTGTCAACAATTTTTTACCAATGGGTGATGAATGAAAACCGAGGTACAACGCAAAAATTATCTGTTTAAATTAAAGTATCAAACGAAATAGTGCCATTTCAACAGGCAGAAGTTAGGATTTCTTACTTAGGAGTGCAGTGTAAACCATAATTCAATTGGACTGTCGGAGTTGGATACAAAATCCAACTCTGACACCGACTCCTAGTGTTCTTAAGAATCCGACTCCACCCAAAAACCTCCGACTCGTTGCAACTCTGACACCACAACCATGGTACAAACACATCACAAACCAAATGACCAGTCTGTGCAAAAGTGGGCAGTTATTTGCTGTTGTACTAATTTTTTGAAAAGAAACTGATTTGTAAAATGCAGTTCACCAAACATATAAAATCCATACTTTATCACAACTTAATCACAAAGACAATTGCAGAAATACAATAACAAGGTGCAGTTCACAAATTCTACATACAACATCCAAGAATCACTAAACTGCCAGCATTACCACTGAATCAACATACATCAGCAAAAAATCCTTCATTCAATGGATTGAACACACTAGCTTTCATTTCCCTTTCTTACCTGGCCAGTAAAAATCAACTGTGATGCCATTCTGTAAGCATCTAATACACAAGGGACCAAATGATATTGTTGAAAATCCAAGTGCTGACCAGACATGTTGAAATTAGAGGTCATTGATGGCAAAGGGAACTTTCGTGGAGGATAGAAATTGAAAAAATGCTCACCAGAAAGCATTACAAGATCTTTACATGATACCTGAAGCCAACTTTCTGCAATGAAGTTCAGGAAAATACATAGAATAATTTATTTTAACAAAACATCATCAAAAGCAACAACAGCAATTTTTAAATACATTTTTGTGCATATACATGAGCTTAATATATCAGAGATACTGAGGTGTGAATTCTGTGCAATTATTCAGCAGGTGCAGAGCAGTTTTGCTGTTGCGGAATGGCCAAGAACTAAAAAAGTTATTGATAATTTTATCTGTTACAAATGAACGACTTTGTTAAGAATATCTGCTTAGCAAGTTTTGTATCTGCAGTTACATCTTGCTATCAGGTACACCCAACAAAACGCTGATACATACATACCTATCTGCGACTCAGCTTTGCTAGTGTAGGTGCCACTGGTCGACTGTTGGCGAAACCTCACTGTTGTTCCCAAACTTGTTCGAAACATTATCCAAATCAATGCAGTGATAATGTCTTATTACCCTTAGCGTTTCGCAGTGCTCATAATATAGAACAACATCGTGGTTATGGTTCCACACTACCCCCTAGGAATCATATATCACCCACAGGGATAATTTACCCCTAGTTTGGGAAACACTAGCATAGTGCATTGAAAGGTCCTTACCCTACCTACACTGCACATGGTATTACACTTGTGATAGTAGTTACATAACATTGTTATTGTTACATCACAAAGTGTTCGTAAGCCAACACAAAAACAGATTAGTCATACTCACTAATCTGTTGGCTTGCTCTGTAGTAAGAATAGTTTGATAAAAAATGTTGGCTATTAACAGCCTGCTTGTCTCTGTGTCAGTACAGCATTTGTTGTTGGAACCATTTCACTTTCATGTAAATTGTTTTCACTTTTGTGCAGCTGTTTTCGTTCATGTGGGGCCGGCACTGACACAATTGTGAACAGGAAATGGTGTTTCGTTTCACATAGGTAGAGTCAGAGTGTAGTGCTGTGATAGTTGCATGTTTAGCACAGAATAGTCGACACAGCCGTGCAAATTTGCGATTGCATCTAATGGTGCTTAGGTGTCTGAAGGGAATAATAACTACAAGTCCTATTTAACAACATTCACTCCACTCTCCACAGGGGGGTCTTTGGTGGATATTCAAAGCAAATCAATCTTCACTTCAATGGAAAATCACCAAGCAGAAGAGACATTTGTGTTGGCCCCCTACTTTTTTCCTTGGCGTTGCGGTGCCCCCCCACACTTTTATCATTCTAGAATCTCCACTGCTGCAGTCCTGTTTAAACACAACAATAGTTCACATATGCAAATCCAAGAATGGGAATGTGACTGACACATCAAATTACAGACATGTGGCAGTTGCCACAGTGATGTCAAAGCCACTTGAACACTTCATATAATCTAACATCTCTTCTTTCCTTGCAACCACAGACAATCAATTTGGATTTGGATTTAAGGTTGAACATGGTACTGATCAATGTACATTTTTATAGAAGCAAACTGCTTCATACTGCAGAACCCATGGTCCATCCGTGCATGCTGTTATTTTGATCCCTCTAAAGCAGTGCTCTTCAACCATTCTTACTATGGTGCGCCCTTAAAGATGTTTTGACAAACTCATGCAACCCATTTATTGACATATCCCCCGTGTCCCCTACCTAATTGTGCCCATGTCTGTGAGTACCCTGGCCTAAATAAGCAAGTACCCTGATTCAGTAACTCAGCTACATGATTCAATTGATTATGGCTCATTGTCTGTTGCTTATGAATCACAAATATCAATTACAAAACTTAGCTTGACATGGTCTGATACTTACGCAGTGCAAAGTCAAGGTTAAATCCTGAAAGGCATTGGTTGGTTAATGGTTCATTTTTGCTAACAGAAAATTTTTCTACAAAGTAATTGTTTAGTGTGACAAATTTATGATGCACGCTTGTGAACCCTTTCGTATGGTGCACCCCACGCATAATTTGGTGCGCCCTAGGGTTCACCATGCACACCTGTTAAAGAGCGCTGCTCTAAAGCATTTGATCAAGTATTACACATGAAATTATTTGAGAAATTAATACAAAGAAACATGCAAATGTGTTTTGCCTGGCTCCTGAAACATTGGTACAAGGAACAAACGATGCAAACAAAATGGAGCAACCATTTGTCTGAACTGTTTCATGTTACTAATGGGGTTAGACAAGAGGAGAGAGTATTGAGTCTATACTTGTTTTCTGAATATTTAGATGATTTATCCACCGAACCAAACAACATTAAAGCAGGATGTCATATTGTTGAAGTCTTATTAAATCACTTGATGTTTGCTGTTGATATGTGGTTTTGTCCATGTGTACGTAGGTAGTAAAGTATACTGCAGGCTTATGCAGAATTGCATGGAATAAGTTTCAACTGCAAAAAACCTACTTGTATAATGTTTAAGTCTAAGAGTGCAAAAACCACTGTCTCCCCATTACTGACACTGGGTGGTCAAAACGTAAATCTGTCAACCAATACAAATATCTTTTGTACTGGATACTGAGATCTCAGATGACAAAGATCTTCGGAGACAATGATGATATCAGTATTGCGCAGCAAACAAGCTGCGAGCCTCTTTTTCCCGATGTCAAAATGTAGTTTTCGTTTTTGTGTGCATGTACGCATCACAATTATGGTGCAATTTCAGGAAGTCTTGCATGCAGAGATTGCATGTGACCTATAATTTTGGATACAGAGCTCTATAAAATCTACCCTGGAGAGCGAGTGTTAGTAGTCATCAGGTTCAATGTAACATTCCTACCTTTGAGGCCATATTAGAAAAAAGTATTGGCCTGTTTCTCGAAAGATCCACAAAGTCTAACAACATACGCAGTGGCGGATCCAGACCAGCGGTTTAGAGGGGGCAGTCAAATAAGGGGGCGCCAAAAGTCTTCATGAGTTTAAATACCCCAGCTTCACTGTGAAAATCATTAGATATCACACAAAAGTTGTTACATTTGTAGGCCAGAAAAATAGCTATTGTTGTTGGTTGAACTACGTGATCTTTCAGGGAACCACCACAGATAAAAATCGTTTTATATAATAATTCACAAAAGTTTAAAGCAGGTCCAAAAACATAGTCCCATTTTTCACAAGCTGCACATAATTGAGAATGCTGTGGGTATCCCAAACAATCTTTTATATCTACAATAGGCATTTGAGAGATATACACTAAAGCAGTGGTCCCGAAACTTTTTGTAACCGTGGACTGGCAAACGCTTGACAATTTTACCTTACCACAGGCTGGGAGTAGTGTTTCTATGGAAAGAATCGACCAATCACATGCCCAGAAAGCAAATGGTGTCACCACCAATATAAATTTTGTAATTTCACAGCCCGGGGGTTGAGGGCAACTGCCCTAAGGCATGCTGCGCACTAATCTTTGACCACTGTTTTGGATATCCGCATATAAAAAAAACAATGTGTGAAACGCATTCCGAACTGCTTAGATGTAGAATTGTTCTTCTTACACTAGGAAGTGACAACTCAATTTCCAAGCTAGGAGCCTAACAAAGAGCAAAATGAAAATCACATTTCCAGATGAAGCTTATTCAGTTACATGCACATGGAAAGCATATTTATTGCTGAAGCAACAATTCAAAAATAGAAAATAAATGAATGGCATTTGCTATGACATTACTTCCATTTTAGGTAGCTCTGCTGGCTATCGTGAGAAACAATCTCATAATCGCTTGATATGTTCACACAGGGCCTGAAAGCATATTGTCCTAAAAAAAAAGTTAACGCCTATTAAAGCTACTCATTTTCTTGTCAGTTGCATATTTCACTAACCATGCTAAATTCATCCTTTAGTGGCTGGTGTGAGCTGCAGGGTGTAATGAGGGGGGACAAGGGGCGCACAACTCCACAGGTGACAAATCACTATCACGGCCTTGCCACATTTGTCCACGAGCAGTTGGAATGGTCACTGGTCGATCAGTCTCCAGAACAATCAGAGACTGAGTGGTTTTGTGTAGACGTTGCAGGACACAAGATCGTTAACGTCTACAAACCTCCAGGAGAATG